>JADMIO010787501.1_pt1 | contig 98161 bp, 76 predicted proteins | sample 8958161 | NCBI WGS metagenome assembly JADMIO01 (sample SAMN16585339, study PRJNA669376) | soil metagenome | isolation source: Crop rotation soil | place: USA: Cullars Rotation, Alabama | collected 2011
GCCGCGACTTCAAGTCACGTGAATTCCAAGCTTCGGATCCCACTGTGCTGGAAAGGATTTCAATGCCCCGGACTTCGACAAAAAGTTCGCTGAGCTGGACACCAATAAGACCTATCTCGTGCATTGCGCCGCGGGAGGGCGGAGTGCAAAGGCGTGCACTAAGATGAGCGCGCTGCCCTTTAAAGAGTTGTATAACCTCGAAGGCGGCATGAAAGCGTGGGAGAAGGCAGGCAAGCCCGTAGAGAAATAACCAAACCGGACGCGAATGGAATTACGGGATAAGGTTTGCCTGGTCACGGGCGGGACGCGTGGTATTGGTGCTGCCGCCGCATTGGCCCTCGCAAAGGCGGGCGGGCACGTGGCCATCACTGGACGGCGACGCGATGAAGAAGCCCTTGCAACTGTTAAAAACATTGAAGCTACGGGCCGCCGTTGTGAGCTCCTTCAAAGCGATTCCGGAAATCCAGAGCAGTGCCGCGCCGCAGTTGCGCAGACAATCAAAACGTTAGGCACGATCGATGTCCTGATCCATGCCGCGGGCGGGCCGGTGAACGGCGGTTTGATGCAATTGACGGACGATCAATGGCACGACGCTTTCAACGTCCATGTCCACGCAATCTTTCATTTATGCCGCGCGGCCATTCCGACCATGCAGAAAAAAAAGGCAGGCGCGGTGGTGCTCGTTTCTTCGACCGCGGGAATTCGCGGCATCATCACTAACGTTGCCTATCAAGTCGCTAAAGGGGCGCTGCCACAGTTCACGCGGGCGCTGGCTCGCGAGTTTGCCGATGACAATGTTCGAGTTAATTGTGTCGCGCCGGGCGTCGTGCGCACCGCGTTTCATGCCTCCATGACCGAAGAACAACGAAAGTTGAACCTCGAGAAAAGAATACCTCTGCATCGCGAAGGCACGCCGGAGCAAGTGGCCAGTGTTATCGTCGAATTGGTCACTAACGATTATATTACTGGGGAAACAGTGACGATTGATGGTGGGCTCACGATGCGAATTGCGTGACGTCAGGCGTTAGCCGCCCATTCCGAGCGCCTTCAGCATTTTATCGCCGAGTCCCATGAATTTGGTCAGGGCGGACGTCGGCAGCTTTACCACGTGGCTATACCAGGCGGTGGTCTTCTCGAAGAAGTCGTGAAGATCCCGCAAGCGCTCTTCGGTATATTTATCGGTTCCCTTGGCTTTTGCTTCCCTCAAACACTCTTCCAGGACGGCGACGGTCGGATCAATTTCGCGGCGTTTCCGTTCGTCCAGCACTGTTCGGAACATTTCCCAAACGTCTTTAGTTGACTCAAAGTGGTCCCGCTTGTCGCCCATTACATGTACGAGCCGGACAATTCTCCATCCTTGCAGTTCTCGAATGCTATTGCTGACATTTGATCGCGCGACTTCTAGGGTTTCCGCAATATCTTCGGCGTTGAGCGGTTTGGGAGAAATAAAAAGCAGGGCGTGGATTTGGGCCACCGTTCGGTTTATTCCCCAACGGGTCCCCATTTCCCCCCAATGCAGAACAAATTTTTGTTGAATTTCAGACAACTTCATAATTCCGGGATTTCCGCTTTAACAGAAATGACTTACAAGCGTGAGCCGGTCAATGCCTCATTGTCGCGAATTTTTCTTGACATTCGATTCCGCACTACTTCTCGGTTTGCGAAAACTTTATGGACAACTGAATGGCTGTCTGTAAAGTTGCGTCAAACCGAAACTGACTCAATTCATGCTTGTAAGTCACAAGCTGAACGAAGTCGAAATAGGTATGTGTTTGCAGGAGGAAAATCCTCCGCTAACGAAGGAACAAATGAAGAGCATCAAATCACTCGTAGTTATCGTTTGCGCGCTGGCGTTCGTCGGCGCAACGTCCGTCAAAGCAAGCTGCTGCGACGACGCCAAGAAAGCCGGCAAAGAATGCAGCCATAAGTGCTGCGTCGAAGCCGCCAAGAACAAGAAGACCTGCGAAAAGTGCAATCCTAAGACCGACAAGAAGACCGAAGAAAAGAAGTAACGACTTTTCGCGGCTGCTCAGGCAGCCGTTAGTCTTTTCAGCGGTGCGTCCGATCGAGTTGCTCGACGAACCACCGCTTTTTTGCGTACTTTGACGCCGATCGTTGAAACGAAATAAATCTTCATTCGGCAAACTCGCTGTCGCCGCCGAGGCGAGCGCTTTGTGTGTGGGCGTGCTTTGCGCAATTTTTGCGGCAGATGTCTTCCTTGGCCTGCAACTTCATCGTTTTGGCATTCAACCCCGGACCGGACCTGGCTTGGTGGGAATCGTTTTTAGCCCCGTCCTACATGCCAACGGCGCGCACTTGATCTCAAACGTCACCGGAATGTTCTTCCTGCTGGTGACCTTGTTCCTGGATAAGCGTTACAAAGCAACTGAGACGATCGCATTGATTTGGGTGGTGAGCGGATTTGGGACCTGGCTGATTGGCCGCCCTGCCATTCATATCGGAGCGAGTTCGGTCATTTACGGCCTGGTTGCTTACTTGATCTGCGCTGCGTTCTGGATTCGAAACTGGCGTGCGGCTTTCGTAGCAATGCTCGTTATGTTTTTCTACGGAGGGATTGTTTACGGCATGCTGCCGAATCCCGGCCCTATCTCTTGGGAGGGCCATTTATGCGGCGCCATCGCGGGATGGTGGGCGGCACGCCATCAGCAATCGTAAGACCGTTCTCTCATTCCTTTTCCCTTCCCGGAAATATACCTTTGCGCTAATAATTCGCGCATTATGGCGATTGATCACCAGGTGGCCTTTAAAATATGGGCCGTGGACAATATTGTCTATGGTCCCGTCGAATTGCCAACGCTTGTGACTTGGGTCAAAGAGGAACGCGTCACCGGTGACACCTGGGTTTATTCCGAGCAAAGGTCGAAATGGGCCAAGGCCTGCGAGGTAACTGAGCTAAATCTTTTCTTTCGCAACGGAAAATCGATTGTCGGCTCCAATGAAACCGCCATTCGCGCACGCAATTCAGGCGCAAGCGGTATTCCGGGCGTAACCGTCGGGGCATTGCGACGCGTCAAGATTTTTGGCGCCATGACAGACGCTCAGCTGACTAAGTTCGCGGAATTCATGGAATTGCAGGCAGCCCGGCAGTTTAGTGAAATCGTCAAGCAGGGAGATCCCGGCGATGCCATGTATCTGGTTCTCGAAGGGGAAGTTCGGGTGCGGTTGATGATCGGCGGCAAAGAAACGATCCTGACGGTTCTTAATGCCGGCGAGTTTTTCGGAGAGATTTCCCTTTTTGACCAGGGACCACGGTCGGCCGATGTGATCGCGAATAATGAGTGCGTGCTTTTAAAGATTTCGGCGGCTGCGTTTCATAAACTTGCGACGGACGCCCCTGATTTGGCCACACCGTTCCTACTGGCGATTGGCAAGACCCTGACCAGTCGAATTCGCGCGGACAACAAACGTTTCAAAGACTCCGTGACTTTCGCACGGGCCGCGCAATAGTCAGTCTTGTGTTAGCTGTAATTTCAGGAGTGGTCGCGGGAACTTTGCACGTGTTCTCGGGTCCGGACCACCTTGCCGCAGTCGCACCCCTCTCGGTTCATAACCCGCAAAATGCACGCCGCGCTGGGTTTAGATGGGGAGCAGGTCACGCGTGCGGCGTCGCCGCGGTTGGAATCGCAGCGTTAATCTTTCGCGCTGCGCTTCCTGTGGAACAGTTTTCCGCGTTCGCCGAAAGGTTTGTGGGCGTTGCCCTGGGTCTGATTGGCCTTTTCGGAATCCGCGCGGCGCTGCGCAATCACGTCCACTCCCATCAACATTCCCACGATGGCAGCACCCACGAACACATTCACGTGCATAGTCACACGCACGCCCCGGCGGAAACACCCAAACACATGCACGCGCACACCGCCTTCGCCGTCGGAATTCTTCACGGATTCGCGGGAAGCTCACATTTCATTGGCGTTCTTCCGGCTCTCGCCTTTCCAACGATGGGGGGCGCGATCGCTTACATCCTTGCCTACGGCGTCGGCACCGTCATTGCGATGACTAGCTTTGCGACGGTCATGGGCGCAACGGCAAGACGGTTCTCGCTGAACGGCGCAACCGCTTATCGGCGTTTAATGCTCGGGTGCTCCACTGCGGCGATCGCAGTCGGCGCGTACTGGCTGGTAGCCTAGGTTATTTCGCGCCTTGATCGATCCAGGCGCGGATCAGGCCGATTTGCTCTTTGGTAAGTGGATCGCCTTTGCCGTCTGGAGGCATGAGGCCATCTTCCACGGCACCAGAGACGGAGTGGACTAGCGGACTCTTTTCGCTCTTCCCGGCAATGATGACTTCGCCATCCTCGCCCCCCTTGAGTGCAGCTTTTAAACTATCGAGCCGCAGTTTCCCCTTTTGCTTCTCTTCGCCGTGGCATTTAAAACATGACTTTTTGAAAATGGGCTGGATGTCCTTTTCATAAGTCACTCCGGTCTGGCTCGAAGCCGGCGGAATCTTTTTAAGGTCAACATCGGCGGCCGAGAGCGAAGCGAGAGTCGCGAGCGCCGTGGCGCAAACTAGCATGGTCGATTTCATGGTATTCGTATCGTTAAGGCAATAGACGGCTGGATTTCGTTAAAATTCAGGCGTGCTTTACGTTTTCCCAGGCACGGGTCTGAGCGGATTTAAGTACGGCATCGCATACATATTGGGTTTCGAGCGCATCGCGGAAGTCCGGGCGGGGACGCTCGCCTTTGGTGATGGCCTGGATGAAATCGGCGACTTGATGCACAAAGGTGTGCTCATAGCCGATTTGCAGACCCGGTACCCACCAATTCTTCATGTATGGGTGGTCAGAGTCAGTGATGTGAAGGGCGCGCCAACCGCGGATTTGGCCTTCGTCTTTGTGGTCGAAATACTGCAGGCGATGCAAATCGTGCAGGTCCCATGCGATGGAGGCGTTTTCTCCGTTGATTTCGAACGTATAAAGCGCTTTGTGGCCGCGCGCGTAGCGGGTTGACTCAAAAGTTGCGAGCGAACCGTTATCAAAATGCGCGAGGAAAGCGCACGCGTCATCGATGCCGACCTTCTCGACCTTGCCGCTCAAACTATGTTTGCGCTCTTTGACGAATGTTTCCGTCATCGCGCTTACGTCATGGATATTTCCGTTGAGCCAGAGGGCGGTGTCGATGCAATGGGCGAGCAAGTCACCCGTGACTCCGCTGCCGGCTTCTTTGACATCGAGACGCCACAGACCCGCACCACCCTGGGGCAATTCTTTTGAAATCGTCCAATCCTGGAGAAACTTTGCGCGATAATGGAAGATGCGGCCCAGGCGGCCTTCCTGAATCAAGTGCTTTGCAAGGGTTACTGCGGGAACGCGGCGGTAATTGTACCAAACCATGTTGGGCACCTTTGCCTTTTCAACCGCTGCAACCATTTTTTCCCCCTGCGGTCCATCCATGGAGAGCGGTTTTTCGCAAAGGATCATCTTCCCGGCCTGTGCGGCGGCAATGGCGATTTCGGCATGCGAACTATTTGGCGTCGCGATATCGATGACATCAATATCTTTACGTTCAACTAATTTTCGCCAATCGGTTTCAACCGATTCATAACCCCACTTCGTCGCGAACTCCTGCGCCTTGTCGCCACTGCGAGCGCAAATCGCTTTCAGCACAGGCTGATATTCCAGGTCGAAGAAGTTGTTAACTTTGCGGAACCCATTCGAGTGGGTGCGCCCCATGAAACCGTAACCAACGAGACCAATGTTCAACTTTTTCATATTCAGTTCGAGAGTGATTGTTGCAGGTCGAGTGTCGTGGGTGATAGTCCGGTTTCCGGATTAGCACAGAGGGCACCGAGGACACAGAGAGCACAGAGTTTCATATTATAACACCCTGCGGATGATGCCATTCTTTAAGAGGATCTCATTGAAGTTCAGGAGTAACCCCTTTTTCTTACCGGATAGACGCATGTAGGTGAGCAGTTGAGTGTTGTGAATTGCATCAATGTGCTCGATTGCTTTCAATTCGAGAACCAGCTCATCGTTAATAAGGAAATCGATTCGGAAGGCGCATGGAAGCACGACTCGTTTGTATTCGAGCGAAAAGGCCACTTCACGAGTGAAAGGGATTTCAGCGAGTGTTAGTTCCTGCGCGAGGCATTCACCGTAGGTGGACTCGAACAGGCCGGGCCCCAGCGCACGGTGAACCTCGATGGCGCAACCAATGACGCTCTCAGTCAATGGATCTCGCTTTGTCTCAAAGTCAGCAACTTGAAGCCCGGTTCCCATTTCGCTCTGTGCTCTCTGTGTCCTCAGTGATCTCTGTGTAAATCCTAAAAACGTGCGCTGACCAAAACGCCTACTCGCGCCAGCCGTGGGCGTCGCGGACGGCGATCATTGTCCCCAGAATGTCGTTCCAGGTTTGTTGTTTCATCATCACGTCGTTTGGGAACATGCAACCATCCCAGCAGATGTGCTTGAAGGCTTTGGTCGGATTTCCTTTTTCATCGCGCATCCAGTACTGGGCGTGATGAGCGATTTTCAGTTTGCCGTTTGGGTCGGTGGCAAGGCAGTGGCGTCCGGTTTTGTCGTGGGAGCCGGAGCCTTTGACGGTCGCGTCATTTTGGGCGACGTGGAAATCGATAGTCCATGGGCGCAACGCCGCCGTCAATTTTTTCAGCGCTTCATCGAGCTTCGAACCATCCTTCCAATCGTAATTTTGCGGGAGGATCGCGTCTTCGGGCGCGTTGTAGCCGAGAACATACAAAAGCGTGTGGGCCATGTCGGCTTGGAAGCCGACGGTTTTGGGACGATTGGTTTGCTCCAAAAGCTTCACCATCTCGCGCCAGGAATGCATCCCCCCCCAGCAGATTTCCCCTTCGGCTGCGAGTCGCTCGCCGAATTGTTCAGCGACATCGGCCGATTCCCGGAACGTTTGCGCAATTTTCTTGGTGTTACCTTCCTTGTCTTTAATCCAATCGGAGGGGCTCGCGGCGGAATCGATGCGAACGACACCGTATGGACGAACTCCGAGGGCGCGAAGTTTTTTGGCGATGCGGCAGGCTTTCTTGACCTGGCCTACGAAATTTTTGCGCTCTTCATCGCTGCCCATGGCGGAACCTCCCCCGGTCGGTGGCCAAACGGGGGCCACCACCGATCCGATTGCCAAATTCTTTGCGCGCACTTTATCGGCGAGCTTTTTCAGGTCGTCATCCGTGGAGTCGATGCTCACGTGCGGGTCGAACAGGAAAATATCAACCCCATCGAATTTGATGCCGTCGACCTCAGCCTTCGACGTGAGGTCGAGCATCGTATCGAGATCGATCGATGGTTCCGCGCCGGGGCTGCCTTTACCCACGAGCCCAGGCCACATGGCATTGTGAAGTTTCGGGAAATTGTTCGTGTGAGCTGCCATAAATACCTCAGTTGAATTTGTTCTTGCGATATGCGCCGAGACCGGGCGCTTGCGGATTCACGTCAGGACCGAAATAACGCAGCACCACCAGCGGTTCGACTTCGGAAGTATTCTCAAATGTCACGCCCGCTTTGGCGGCCGTCTCGGTGCAGAACACTTCGTCCTCAGTCAATTCGTGGAAACGAATCATTTTCGGGCAATCCAGGTTCAGGTTGTTCATCTTCCCCTTGCCTTGAACAGTGATGAGGCCGTAAGCCCCATTGTCTTTGATTGTGCATTTCGCGCCGGGATCGACCGTTAATTCCTTCGCGCTGAAAAGTTCTTCGCCGTCAAACTTGCCATAGACTATCCAGCGATCGACGAAACCTTCCTTGCGCGTGTCGGCAACGGGAACGGGTTCGAGGTAATGATTGTCTTTGAAATTCTCATCGACGTTGGAATCCCAATCGAGCTGGTCCACGATGAAATCCAGGTCCTGATGCTTGGCCTTCGGCATGTCTTTGACGAGCAAAGCCCAGGGAACTTCGCGTCCCTCGACGAGTGATTGATACATGCCAAACACATCGGAGCCCCATTGCGGCTCGTAGGTGCAAAGCGATCCCGGCGCGTGGAGAATACCTGGTCCAATCAGCCAGCCGGTGCCCGGTTTGAGGCGGTAGGCGCGGGAGAGATCGAGAATGCCGTTGTCCCCTTTATTCCAATCTTCGAGGCACTTGCGCACCTGCGCTTTGGTTGTGCCGGGTTCCAAACCCATGAACGTGTAGGGAAAATTATTGCCTACGTTATTATGCTGCGGCGGGAAGTAATACGACTCTGGTTTACCCTCCTGTCCCACGAGTTTCGCCTGTTTTTGCGATTGATGCATGTGGTGTGGAATCGGTCCCATGTTATCGAAGAATTTCGAATAGACCGGCCACTTCTTGTATTTGCTCCAAATCTTTTTTCCTATGAGATCGGCGCCCAGTTCACCCACAGCATCGGCAAGTGTGAAACGGTCTTTGCCCACGACGACGTAACTCAAACCTTCATCCGGCGTGCGGTTATCGTTTGCCGCCGGAGTGGTTGAGGCGAACCAGCGTTCGTCGATACCGCCGCGGTTCAGGCCGAAAGCATAAAGGTCCTGAGGTGCGAGCTTGAGACGTTTGCCCGGTTGGAGGAAGGAGCGCGGGACCCAGCACGGCGCGAGCCGCAGCAAACCGCCATTGTCCTGAAGCGCGCCTTCAACGCGGCTGCGAACGTTTTTTTTGATTGTGGACAGTTCGGTAACAGTATTCATGCTTCGGCTAAATTCCTCGTTGTAAATGGACCCGTTTGTTTTGCCTTAACCCGGCGGAATGGGCAAAGGGAAAAAGAGCGTGTGTTGGGTTAATATAGTGTGGAGGCACCCTAAGCAAATCCAAGCAATGCACGTGAATCGCGTTTGCTTTTCTCACGGCCGCAGTAAGAGCGCCTTGGCGTTGCGTAATCGTTACGTCCGCTTAGGCGGGGTGTTAACGGGCGGGACCATGGATCCCTTGGTTTTCCAATAGGAAGGTTGGGGCGGCGTTCTGACCGACTACCAAGTCAATTTTCCCGTCGTGGTTGTAGTCGCAGGCGGCGGCACCACGTCCTTCACCGTAAATTTGAATGCCGACTTGCGAAGCGGGCAGCGCAGTGAATTTGCCGTGGCCATCACCGCGCAGGAGCAGGCCGCGGCCGGCGTCGCTGCGGAAGTTGCCGCCCGATACGGGAAAGAAATTTTGGCTGAGAAAAATATCCGCATGGCCGTCGCCATCGAAATCGGCCACGACGGGGGTGAAGGCTGGGGCGAATTGAGCTTCGGATGGGAGTTCCATGGCCTGGAACTTATTGCCGCGATTCAGAAAAATAGTGGTGGCGAGGGTGCTGACAGTGAGTGATTTCAACCGGGGCAACGCATCACCATAAATATTCTGCACGCTGGCGGAACCGTAGCTTGCAAAAGTCGGAAACTTTTCGCGCAGGAAGGGCATGGTGTTCATGGCCGCATTTAGATCGCGATGGGGCATTTCCATCTTTGTTTGCGAATCGATATAGCATTCGACGAGATCGAAAGTGGAGTTGGCATCGATGTTTCCGTAATAAATTTTCTCCGGGAGCGCAACGCTGGCGCGATACTTGGTGTTCAAGCCCCAGTTGCAGGCGATGACATCCGGCTTGCCGTCGCCATCGAAATCGCCAGTGGCAAGGCCGTTCCACCATCCGGTAAGTTGATCGAGTCCCCATTCCTTCGTGCGCTCCTGCAGGCGTCCCTGCTTATTGACGAAAACCCGAACGGGACCCCAATCACCGGATAGCACCAATTCTCGATAGCCGTCGCCGTCTAGATCGATCCAAATGCCACCGAATACCATGCCAGCGCTGCTGAGTGCCTTGGTATTCTCCGCATCCAAAACCCATTTGCCTCCGTCGTTTCGATAAATTCGCGAGACTGGATTTTCTGGATATTTTCCGGGCATGACCCTTGCGCCGACGAACAAATCCAAATCGCCATCACGATCAATGTCCGCCACGGCTAACGGGCCGACGCTCGATTCGTTATTCGGGACAATTTCGGTGACAGTATTTTTGCGGAAATTGTATTCGACGACAGCGGGTCCATTGGTCGCGCCATCTTCGTAATTTGATAGACCCACGAGGATTCGGCCAGGGCCGATAGGAACGATATCCGTTTGATCACGCGCCATGATTTGCTCGAGGAAAGAATTGGTCATGGGCGTAAACCCACCACTCGCGCCCTTATTATGGAATGCGGTCATTTTACCGCCTTTGCCGCTGCCAATAACAAGGTCCTCCCAGCCATCGCCATCGAGATCCGTCCAACATACCGGCGGGCCGAGTTGGCTGAGTTTTTTGGGGAGCGAAGGCTGTCGGGCGAAATCGTCGAACTCATCATCGTGATGCCGATGACCGAGCAAAGCGCTGGCATCTTTGAATAGACGAGCGGTGGCGAGTTTGGGGAGATCAGAAACTTCGCGCGAACTTTCCTCGGAGACCTCAACCACGCAATTCGCGCGGACATTCTCGATGATGCTGCGTTGGCCACTCCGCCATTTGACCTCAAGGCGCATTTCATTTGTAGAAGCGCCCGCGGCGAAAACGCGGGTGGCGTCGTCGCTGGAAAGATAGCGGCCGCCGGAAATCATTTCCTGCGATTGCATGGGAACCGCGCCGTTGTAGAGCGTCATTCTAGCGCCGATGCCGCAGGTGTTGGGAGGTTTAGCCTTAAGTCGAACAGCAACGCGAGCGGCGTCGCTTTCGTTGCGATAAATTCCCGCGGAGGAATTCAAATTATTCACCACGAGATCGAGGTCGCCGTCGTTATCGAGGTCCGCGGCGGCGAGTCCCTGGGAAACGCCAAAGGCATCGAAATGCCACTGCTCGGTGACGCGTTCGAAAGTAAGGTTGCCGCGATTGCGGAAAGCCTGGTTGGTTTGAAAGAGGTGCGGGAGAAGTAATAATCGATCCGCCAGAGAAGGCTTTTGGTTGGGGGGCATGGAGGAAATTTTGCGTTCGGTGTCCAAGTCCTGCGTGTCGAACCAATGGCCGGTGGTGACGAGCAAATCCTCGAAGCCATCCAGGTCGACGTCGAGAAACATGGGAGTCCAGGACCAGCCGGTGGCTTCCAGGCCGGCGAACAAGGCGATCTCAGCGAAGGTGCCATCGCCGCGATTTAGCTGGAGCGTATTGCGGTCGAACTGCTGGCGATCGTCGAAGAGTCCGGGTTTATTCTGATTCGGATCCGAGCCCGCGAGTTGCATCATGCGGCGCGCGTGGGAGGGGTCAAGCATGTCCATGACAATGAAGTCGTCGTGCCCATCGCGATTGATGTCGGCAAAATCGACCCCCATGGAAAAGGTGCTGCTATTGCGCAACGTGTGGAAGGGCATGGCGCGAAAAGTTCCTTTGCCCTGGTTGATCCAAATGCGATCGGGTGTTTGAAAATCGTTGCAGACATAAAGATCGGGAAGGCCGTCGCCGTTGATATCGCGAAACATGACCGACTGGCCCCAGTCGCGCGGCGGTTTGGTGAGCGGAACGCCGGTTTCATCAAGGAACGCGCCCGAAGTGAATGAGACGGGGGTGAAATTACCTTTGCCATCGTTGCGATAAAAAGCATCGACTTCACCGAGCTCGAAAACGGCTCCATTATCGCCAATTTCGAGGTCGTCTTTATCCTGCGGGCGAAGCATGCGCTTGCCACCGGAGAGGATCATCTTCAAGCCAGTACTGCGAATGGTAGTGGTTCGATAATTCGCGACATACAAATCCAAAACGCCGTCGCCATCGACATCAGCCATGGCGAGAGACATCGCGCCGAATTTTTTCAGGAGGCCCGCGGCGGATTCCTTGAAGTTTCCTTTGCCATCGTTCAAAAAGCAGCGTGTGCCGCCACCAATCGAGTTGACGAGCAAATCGAGATCGCCATCGCCATCCACATCGGCGAAAAGGGTCCCCGTGGAATATTGGGCTTCGCACGCAACCCCGGCGGTTGCGGCAATTTCTTCGAATCGCCAATTGCCGAGATTACGATAGAGCGCGTTGGGACCTTCGAGCCGGCACAAATAAATGTCGCAGAGGCCATCGCCATCCACATCCCCAAGGGCCACGCCGGAACCATTCAGGCGGATTTGGTTTTCGCCCGCGCTTTTTTCCGAGAGCGTGTTGGTGAAGGTGACCTGGGTTTTGGCAGGATCTAATAACGTAAATCCTGGCGCGTGCGGCTGAAGAGCCGGCAGCGGCAAAATGCGATAGCCATCATGCGGTTGCCATTCCGCAGCGGAGAGAGCCGAGAGCGTGGTCGCAAGAAAAATCGGCCAGCCGGCTTTCATTGGAGCACACGCAGAGTTCCGTCGCGGTTGATTTCGATATCGCGACATCCAGCGGGAAGTTTTGATTCCGTAACATTTCCCCCTGGCCAGCGGACCAAAAGCGAAAGAGGATTTTCTTCGAGGCCAAGAATCTGCGACGAGCTTCCGACATTAATCTGGCGGGTGGGGCCTGAATGCGTTGCGTACTTGAGCTGGAGCACAGCGCCAATCCCGTTTTCATTCGCCGCGGCACCATGGAGACGCACGCGCAAGCCGGGCCTCGCGGCAACGTTGTGTAACAAGTGTGTGGCAGCGCCATATTGTGCGACGGCCAAATCCACGCGGCCATCGCCGTCATAGTCGGCAGCTGCGACGCCGCGCTGTTCGCCGTAAATGGCGACCCCACTTTCCTGCCCAGGCGCGGCGCGAAATCCCCCCCGCCCATCCCCCAGCAAAATCAAACCACGCCCGGAATCGTGGCGCGGGTCATCGGGACGCGTCGCAAAATTATTCTGGGCCAGGAAAATATCTTCGCGCCCGTCGCCGTTGAAGTCAGCGACCACGACGCTTTGCGCGGGCGCAAATTGCGCTTCCACCGGCAAAGGGCGCGGCTCCAAGTGATTCGTCCGATTTAAAAACAACATGGTGTCTGAACAATTCGCGAAAAGGTGGGTGGCGCTGTTGAAATGTTTCCCCAAAATTTCGGAAACCGTCGCACTCGCAAATAATGCGCTCGTCGCAAAACGTTCCTGAACGCCAGGCCACGCAGCCCGGATTAATTTCAAATTTCGAATCGGCCAGATCTTTCCCTCACCTTCAGTGGCTTCGATGACTTCGACCGTGCCGTTGCCATCGAAATCCGCGGAATAAACATGATAGGGCGTTTGCGCTGTGGCGGAGTAAGTGGCATTGCGTCCGCCATTGCCCGCGATCAAGTCCATGCGCCCGTCGCCGTCAAAATCACCCACCCCGAGGCAATTCCAAAATCCTTTGAAGGCGCTGGTTTGCCATTCTTTGGACGCATCACGGAAAACGCCATTTTCGCGGAGAAAAACCTTTATTGCGCCGAGTTCGGTCGCAATCAACAAATCTTGATCACCATCATTATCGAGATCAGCAAACGCCGCTGCGTTCGCGAGCCCGATGTTTGCAAAGACTGGTTGCTTCTGCGGCTCGATTTTCCACGTACCATTTTCACGGCGGAGAAAAATTGAATCGGTCGCGGCAGGATATTTGCCTGGTAACGCACCGCCGGTGATAAACGCGCGCAGAACGCCATCGCCATCGATGTCCGCGAGGGCAAGGGAAGTTGGATTTAAGCCGATGGTGCCGGTAATAGGAATGATTTCGCCTGAGGGTCGAATTTCGTAAATCGCGGGGCCATTGGTGGAGTGGTCCGCATAGGTGGAGAGCGCGATCAGGCCGGCGATAGTTCCGCGCTCGCGCCATAGCGTGATGGCAGATTGCTCACGACCGGCGAGATCATCGAAAGGGGCATAGGCGTTGTTCGTGAAACCATCGGTACTATTCCGCAAAAGGGTGCCCTTGCCGCCGAAACCGGCGGTCGCGATGAGATCGTCCCGCCCGTCATTATCCAAATCGAACCAGAGCAGAGCCGGACCCTGGCGGGTAAAACTATGAGGAAGCAATGGTTGGCCTGCTAAATCGTCCATCGCCGCCGAATAATTAGTGTGCGCGAGCATTGCGGATTCATCGCGAAAAAGAGCAACGCGTTGGGCGGTCTGCGCGATGGGAAACGCTAGGCCTGAATCAGGAGAAACTTCGAGAATCGAATTCGGCGCAACATTCGTGAGAGAGGTTTTTGTGCCATTGCGCCAGGCCACATCAATGCTCAGCGCCTGGGCCGCACCCGCGGCGAACACGCGCATCGGTTCATCTCCGGACAGATAACGCCCGCCGCAAATTATTTCCTGGGTCTGGGTTACCGGCCCGCCGCGAACGGCAATTTTAGCGCCAATACCCGCGGCCTCGCGCACGCGCACTGCAACGCGGCGCCCGCCCCCATTATTGCGATAGACGGCGGCGACATCGTTCATGCGGTTCACGATTAGATCGAGATCCCCGTCGTTATCGAGGTCGGCCATGGCAGCGCCTTGCGAGATGCCGGTTTCGGTAAAGCCCCACCCCTGGGAAACTTCGGAAAAGGTGAGGTCGTGATTGTTGCGAAAAGCCGCGTTGGCCGTGTGATATTCAGGGAATAAACCGCGCAAGCGTTGCTGTTCCAAAATGGACAGCGAGCCGGCGGATTTGCGCCGCGCAATCTCTTCATTCGCATCCGCATCGCGCACATCGTAGGGAAAACCGGTCGTCACGAGGAGGTCCTCGTATCCATCCAAATCCACGTCAAGGAACGTGGGCGTCCAGGACCATTCCGAACTTTCCACACCCGCGAACGCGGCGACTTCGGCGAAAGTACCGTCACCCCGACTCAGAAAAAGAGTGTTGCGCGGGTATTGTGGCCGATTGCCGATTTCGCCCACGGCGGATTGCGCCCACTTCACGCCTTCGCTTTGGCGCAAACGCTTTTCGTGAGAGCGGCTAAACATGTCGAGGACCACCAGATCATCGAACCCATCGCGGTTGATGTCCGCAACATCCACTCCCATCGAAGACAAACTCGTGTGGCGAATGGCTGTGCGCGGGATCGCGCGAAATTTTCCGTGTCCTTCATTCAACCAAATGCGGTCGTCCGAATGCGTGTCGTTACAAACATAAAGGTCCGGTGCGCCGTCACCATTCAGGTCCCGGAAAATCACGCCGAGCCCCCAATCAAGCGGGACACTGGCAGGGCGGCCTTGCTCATCCAAAAATGCACCGCCGGTCCAGGATACCGGCGTGAAATGCCCTTTGCCGTCGTTCAGATAAAGGACGTCCGCTTCGCCATTTTCAATCGGCCCGCCGGATGGACCAACGGCGTAGCGGCCAGCTAATTCGGGTGCAGTCACGGGCACACCGTTCACTTTAGCGATTTCCAATTTGCCATTCACGCGCTGCAACGAGAAACGCGTTTGGAGTTCGTCAATCAACGCAGTCGGCCGATAGTTGGTAACGTATAAATCGAGGTCGCCGTCCCCATCCACATCCGCGAGCGCGAGCGACATCGCGCCAGTTTTCGAACGCAAGCCGGACGCATCGGTCACTTCGCGAAAGTGCCCTTTGCCATCGTTGAGAAATGCGCGCGTGCCGGCGCCCAGGGCGTTCACAAGCAAATCGGGAAAACCGTCGCCATCAATATCCGCGAAGACGGCACCGGTGGAATATTGGTTCGTGCAAGCCACGCCAGCGCTCGCAGTGATGTCCTCGAATTTCCAATCGCCAAGGTTACGATACAAAACGTTGCCACTTTCCAATCCGCAAAAATACAAATCGCACCAGCCATCCCCATCGATATCGGCGGCGGCGACACCCGAACCATTGTTTGAAGGTGTATTCGTGAGCGAATGATCGCGGCCAAGGAGGTTTGTAAACGTGATCCCCGTGCTCGCGGGCGGCATGGACGTGAAACCGGGCGCGCCTTCCGAAACAATCACCCTCGCTATTCGGTAACCAGGCCCTTGTTCCCACTTTAGATCGGCAGCTGTAACCGCGAACGTTGCGAGAAAAATTGAAAAATTCGCAACTGACCGAAAATTCTTCACGGTATTGAGGCTGTTATCGTTCCATCCCGATCGATTATAACTGCCTTCGCATCCGTGGGCAGAGAGGACTCGGTTGTCTTGCCACCCGGCCAGCGGACCGCAATCTTCGTTGGCCTGTCGGCGCTGCTCAGCGTGATCGTGGAACTATCCTGTGATAAAAAACCGCTCCCCGCATGAATCGTGAAGGCAGGGTCCCGACCGCGCGCCGTGATTGGACGCACCAACGCGCCAATGCCCGAGGGATTATTTGCCGAACCCTGAAGCTGAACACGAATTCCGGGAATTCCACGGGTGTTGTGGAACAATTTCGCCGCGCCATTGTGCTGCGTGATGGCGATATCGGGCCGACCATCATGATCATAGTCCGCAACTGCCACCCCACGCTGTTCGCCGTAAAGTTCGATCCCACTTTCACCCGCGTTCGCAGCGCGGAAATTTCCTTTGCCATCACCTAATAAAAGCAGGCCGCGCCCGGCGTCGTATTTGGGCGACTCAGATCGGACTCCAAAAAAGTTTTGCGCCGCGACGATGTCCTGATTTCCATCGCCGTCAAAATCCGCAACCGCCAATCCAAAGACGGGTGCGAACTGCCCTTCCACCGGGAGAGCACGCGGTTCGAAATGATCGCCCCGATCCAGGAAAACAGTGGTCTCAAGCGTGTTTGCCTCAAGCACGCCGCAGGATTGCAACTTATCCCCGAATATTTCTTCCACGCTGGATTCACCGTATTTCCGAAAACTGCTGAAACGTGTGCTCACGTATTGAATCGCAGTGGCGCACGTTTCGAGGTCCTGCCAGGGCACATACTTTTTCATTTCGGCATCGAAGAACGCTTCAACCAGATCGACGCCTCCAGTCCCATTAAGGTCGCCATGGTAAAGGCGCAACGGTTTGGCGGTGAAACGATTGTATTTCGTATTCCGCCCCCAATTCCCAGCCACGAAATCGATTCGCCCGTCGCCATCGAAATCGCCCAAAGCCAAGCCAGTCCACCAGCCAGTAAGTTTCGCCAGACCACGCGCTTCGGTTTCATCCCTAAATGCGCCGTGACTATTAATAAGAACACGAACGGGTCCCCATTCCTGTGCGAGCAAAAGGTCTGGCGATCCATCGTCGTTAAGGTCGCAAAACAATGCGCCCGAAATCATACCTGTCACGGCCATCGAAATTTCCTCTATTGAAAACATTCGGAACGTCGCGCCCTCATTTTTATAAAAATACGACACCGGCGCCTCAGGATAGCGGCCCGGAATCATGCGCGCGCCCGCAAACAAATCCAGGTCCCCGTCGCCATCGATATCCGCAAGAGCCAGCGCACCAATTATTTCGTTCGCAGCGGAAAATTGTTGCAGCACTTCGCCATTTGAGTTCAAACGCGTCAGCACTGAATTGGAAGTTCCGTTCGCGGCCACGAAAAAGCTGCTAACGCCATTTTGCTCGAACCCTACAGCAGGCCCATTTACGGCCAATGATTTTGCCTTGCCTGGCAAAAAGTCTTTTCCGTGATTGTTATGAAACTGCGCCAATCCATTGGTCCCGCTATCGATGAGCAAGTCATCAAAGCCGTCCGCATCAACATCAAACCACGCGACTCCGGGAGCGAAATGGCTCGGCCGATAGGGCAGTAATGGCTGGCGGGCGAAATCATCAAAAGGTGCCGCCGCATGCACCAGGTTCAATTTCGCACTCGCGTCCTCAAACAACGGAACGACCTTTTGAGAGGCAGCTGGCATCTCCGAAACCGAACCCTCTTCTGAAATTTCATAAGCTGTATTGCCGGCAAGATTCGTCGCGGTACTGACGTTCCCTCCAGGCCATTTTACCTTTACCGACACAGACCCGGAGCCAGCCGCAAAAACCCGCATCGCGTCATCACTGGAAAGATACCGTCCACCACAAATCATCTCCTGGCTCTGCATCGGCAATCCGATCGCGCTGACGCTGATGCGCGCACCGACACCCGCGGTATTGGGGGACCGTCCTTTCAATCGAATCGCCACGCGCGAGCCCGAAGCCCTGTTTCGGTAAACCAATGCGCGCTCATTCAAATTATTCACGATGACATCGAGGTCGCCGTCATTATCCAGGTCCGCCAGGGCCATACCGTTCGAAACCGCCACGGCGTCAAATCCCCATTCCAAACTTGCATCGGCAAACGTCAGATCGCGCCCGTTGCGAAACGCCAGATTCGGACGCGCCAGGCGCGGAAATTTCGTAAACCGCTCATTTCGCGGAATCCGCGGGCCGTGATCCAATTGCATGACCGTGTCCGTATCCAGCGCGTTGAATCCGTGGCCATTCGTAACCAGCAAATCTTCGAACCCATCCAGATCCACATCCACGAAGGCCAGGCCCCATGTCCACTCCGTCGCTTCAAGCCCCGCCAGATGCCCTATCTCCGCATACGTATTGTCGCCGCGATTCAGAAACAAGGTGGTATTCTCCACCTGCGGACGACCACCCAGCTTATCAATTTCGTCCGGTGACTGGCCGTTCGGTTCATGTTGCGACATCACGAGCCGATGATCGCGGCTCAGCAGGTCGCCCACGATAAAATCATCAAAGCCGTCGCGATTTATGTCCGCAAAATCGATCGCCATCGAAGCGAGACTCGTTTTTGTGAGCGCGTTTGGCGCAATGGCCTGGAAAACCCCTTTGCCTCTGTTGATCCAAATGCGATCGGGCGAAAAAAAGTCGTTGCACACATACAGATCCGGCCATCCATCCTGGTTCATGTCGCGAAATTGCGCGGCAAATCCCCAATCACGCGGCGGTTCCTTGAGAGCTTCGCCCTTCTCATCCAGAAACGCGCCACCGGTCCATGAAACCTTCGTGAAATGCCCCTTGCCATCATTCAGATAAAAACAATCGGCCTCGCCGTACTCCAGAATCGTTCCTTGCGGCGTGAACTCCACGTGGTCCCGATCCTCCGGCTTGATCATGCGTTGGCCCTTTACCACCATGATTTGCAATCCGGTATCGCGAATCGTCGTCGTGCGATTATTCACGACATACAAATCGAGGTCGCCGTCGCCATCCACATCCGCCAGCGCTAGCGAAGTCGCGCCGAATTTGCGTTCAATTCCTGAATCGCTCGCTTCTGTGAATTTTCCTTTCCCATCGTTCAAAAAAAGCCGCGCGCCAACCCCGAGGCCACTGACCAGCAAATCCAAATCGCCATCCCCATCCACATCCGCAAATACCGCGCCCGAGGAATTCTGGCCCGCGCAAGCAACACCCGCCCCGGCGGTTACGTCCTCGAATTTCCAATTGCCTAAATTGCGATAGAGAACGTTGCCCCCTTCCATGCGGCAGAAATAGAGGTCACACCAACCGTCGCCATCGACGTCCCCTGCGGCCACGCCCGAGCCATTCGCTCGGATCTGATTTTGCGACGCCCCTGCGTTGGAAAGAACATTGGTAAAGAGAATCCCGGATTGTTCTCCCGGTACCATGCTGAACCCCGGTCTTTTTCCGGGGACGACCGTGAGCGGCCGGGCAGAAACGGCGGCTGCCCCGGACGCATCGGAGGCGCCTATCATCAACCCGACGAGTGCTGAGAAAAGCTTGATGCGCCGATTCTAGCGAAAACGTCGCAAAAAGTTTATTTATTTCGCGCGTAGCTGCGTGAGTCCGGCGGACTCGTCAATCAGAACGGAATCCATTCCTTCCGCGAGCGAATACTCGACCGTCTTCCCACCGGGCCAGCGAACTTCAATCACCGAGACGCCAGCGCGCGCGAATGTTTGGGTGAAACTGCTTTGCCCAACCGGACCCGAGGCGCATTGAATCATCCGTCCGCCGCCGAACGCGCCATTTTGTTTGAGGCGAATCACAGCGCCCACGGCGTCGAAATTTGGAGCATTGCCCGCCAGCAACACTCGCAATGTCGGGCGCGACTCAGCCCGAAACAATTGAGCAGCCGCAGAATTCTGTGTCGTGATCAACTGTTCGGTCCCGGAGCCATTGAGATCAATCAACGCGCAGGCGCCTTGCTGTCCGTAAACCGCGACACCATTCGTCAAACTATCCGCGATAAAGGTCCCATCTTTTCCGCCGAACAACATTAAACCGCGCCCCGCGTCGAGACGTTCGTCCTCGTCCCGCACGGCAAAAAAATTCTGCGCCAGATAAAGGTCGTCGCGCCCATCTGCGTTGAAATCCCCTACGACGGCCGCATTCGCCTGAGTCGATTGCGCGGCGACCGGCAAAGCCTGGCGTTCGAAAGTTCCACTGCGATTGATGAACACTGAACTATCGAAACAGTTTGCGGCCAGCGTTTGCGCTTTGCTTCGCCGCTCGCCTAAAACCTCCTCCACGGAAGCCTTTCCAAAAGCGGTGTGTGTTGGAAACGCCGCCGTTAGCCACGGCATTGCTTTTGCATTCACATCCAATTGCAGGAACGGCACAAATTTTTGAGCGGGCGCAGTTCGATAAGCCTCGATCATCGTTTCCCGTCCATCTCCATTGAAGTCGCCGTGCACGAGTGCCACCTCTGAAGCCAGCCGGCTCGCGTACAAAGTATTTCGCCCCCAATTTCCCGCGACGATATCCGGCAATCCATCCCCATTTACATCCGCCGTAGTGACGAAAGTCCAAAGACCGCGCGAGCCCTCCGTCTTCCAGGTCGTGCTTGCATCGCTCAACGCGCCGTGCGCATTCGCAAACACCCGAATCGGACCCCATTCACACGCAACGATTAACTCCGGCGAACCATCGCCATTTAAATCCGCAAACACCCCTCCTGTGGCCAATCCAATTTCGCGCAAGCGTCCACTGTTTTCGGCATCCACTGTGAATACGTTTTTGTTATTTCGGTAAATAAAACTCGCGGCGGCCCGCGGATATTGACCCGGAACGCAACGGCCACCGATAAAGAGATCAAGATCGCCGTCGCCATCAATATCCCCGAGGGCTAAAGAACCAACCGCCACCGGAACCTCAATCGTTTGCGCGACGGTCCATTGGCCTCCGACGACTTCCAAAACCTCAATTTTTGAGGGTGTCCCCGGATCCTCGTAATTCGTCTGCGCCTGAATGACCGTCATCCGATTGCTTGCGCTGTGGTAAGCCGCGAGAGCGGTCACATCTCCGCCGCACTGCTTTTCGAATGGCGGAACAACCGCCGCTTGCAGTTTTCCATTCTCATTCAAAAAGACTGTCGTTTTGGATCCCTTAGCCCCGCCGATAATAAGATCGTCTCGATGATCTCCGTTCAAATCAACCGCTGCAATTACTGGCCCCGCGTTACTAATCTTTCGCGGCAAGGAAGGCTGCAATGCGAATTCATCAAAGGGCTGCTTTTGATGTTCGTATGAAAGCGCCCCGGGGTCGGCGGTGAATAAAGGCTTGGAACGAGCTGCGGATTTCGGTCCCGGTTTTGCGCCCGCAGCGGAAATCGTGCACGTGGAATTCGCCGGTACATCGCCCACCTCGGAACGCCGTCCGTCCGCCCAATCCACGGTGACGGACAATTTCCCCGAGTCTTTGCCAGCCGCGAAAACTCGCGCCGGTTCATCCGAAGATACATAGCGGCCACCTGCCATGACCACCTGCGTTTGCGTGACCGGGCCGCCGGCAACCGTGATGCGCGCTCCGATTCCAAATCGGTTCTGCTCCCCTCCTTTAAGCCTCACCAGCACCCGCGGCGCCGCAGTTTCGTTGCGATAAATAAGCGCACCCGAATTCATGCAGTTTACGACCAAATCCATATCCCCATCGTTATCGAGATCAGCTAACGCCATGCCGTTGGAAACCGCCGTCGCAGCGAAACCCCAATCATGTCCCGTCTCCTGAAACGTTCGGTCGCGCAAATTCTTGAAAGCGCAATTGGGCGTCTCCAATTTCGGAAACATCAGCGTCGTGCGGCGGCTTTGTTCGATGGATAACTTGCCCATTTGCGAGATTTGCGCGCGCATATCCGCATCATCCGCGTCGTGCGGAAAACCGTTCGTGACCAGCAAATCTTCCCAGCCGTCCAAATCCACATCCATGAAAATGCAGGCCCACGTCCACTCGGATGCCGAGACGCCCGCGAGATTCGCCAGTTCCTCAAATGTTCCATCTCCCCTACCCGCGAGCAGCACATTCCGCCGCTGCTGAAACCGCGCCGCAATATCTCCCACCAGGTTCGCCTGCGGCGGCATTGTGCTGTGCTGCACCATTCGGCGTACATGTTCGCGGCTCAACATATCCACCGTGAAAATGTCCTCGTGCCCGTCGTGATCAAAATCCGCAACGTCCACCCCCATCGAAAAATGGCTCGTCTTCCGAATTTCCAAATTCGACGCCGCGTGAAACTTGCCATGCCCGTCGTTCAACCAGATCCGCTCCGGCATCGAAGCGTCATTGCACACGTAAATATCCGGGCTGCCATCTTCGTTTAAGTCGCGCAAAATGACCGATAACCCCTGGTCCCACGGCGTCTCGGCAACAGGCCGCCCCTGTTCATCAACGAACGTTTCGCTCCATTTCACCGGCGTGAAATGCGCATGCCCGTCGTTCAAATAAAGAATGTCCGGCTCGCCCAATTCATAGAGCACTCCAGCGATAATTTTTAACCGCTTCGAATTCCGCCCTTGCACCACCGGCTCTCCCTTGGCGTTCGTGCGATACGAAAGCGACCCGCCGCTCCTCAGAATCGAACTGACACCGTAATTACAAACGTAAAGATCCAGCGTCCCATTGCCATCAAGGTCCGCCAGCGCCATCGAGCTGCTTCCCCATTTCGACAACAACCCGGCTTCCGACGTTTTGTCGGTGAAATGCCCTTTGCCATCATTGATAAAACATGCATTCGGTCCCCCCATCGATGTCACTAGCAAATCCAGGTCACCATCCCCATCCAAATCCGCAAACACCGCCCCCGTGGAAGATTGCCCCGCACAAGACACCCCGGCCTCCCCAGTGATGTCCTTGAATTTCCAATTGCCAAGGTTTTTGTACAACTGGCTCGCCCCATCCAGACTACAAAAATAAACGTCGCAAAGGCCATCCCCATCCACATCACCGAGAGCCACCCCCGAACCGTTCATCAGGTTCGCATTCGTCATGCGCCGGATTTCCGGCAAAATATTCGTGAATTGAATTCCCGTGCTCGCCGTTCCCATCAAAGTAAACCCCGTTTTCCCATTCGCCGGGATCTCCAGTTTCTTAATTTCAAAATCCGCCGCGCAGACATTCAACGCGAAAAACATGAGTGCGCAAAACGAGAACAAATTCGTTACCAGCAACAATCTTTCGCGCTGGTATTGGAAACGTGACATGAATCAGAACATCGCCACCCCCAATTCGAAAATCAACTTCATTGCGGCCCCAACTCGTCAAACCTAAGCAAAAAGGGAATGTTAAAGTCTTTGAAGATGAAACAAATTGACTGCGACGATAAGCTGTGGCTGTATTGAGCGCTCCCGCATTCCATCCCAAAAGGGTTTACTGGAATCTGAAACGCTCGAAAATTTTGCTCCAGCGTGGGTGCTTCCGGGTATGAATTTCAGTTCGTTTAGGAAAAATGCGCCCGCGATTTCGTCGGTCCTCCTATTATTGGGAACGGTCCTCCCTGCCCTCGCAATTAACGACATCCCAACGGGCCAGGAGTTTCTCATCCAGGGAACTTCAGCGGGGGGCGTCAACATCTCCTCACCCGGATTCGAAATTTTTGGAACGCTACGACTGGAGTCAAGTGCCGGAAGCCAATCAGGATTGACGATTTCGAGCGGCATTCTCACCAATAATGCCAGCGGCCTTATTGCGATCAACCTGGGCAACGGCGGGACTCGGAACATTACCGGCAACGTGCGCAATTTCGGGACATTCAACGCAAACATGAGTTTGGATCTAACTGCCGCTGGCGGCAGCTTTGAGAATTTCGGCTTTTTTAATATCGCTACCGGTACCGTATCAGCCGGCGGTGCGGGTTACAGGTTTATACAGTCCGATGGCACACTGGCGGGTGCTGGCACATTGAGCGGTCTCGGAATCTCTTTTGAATACCTTGGAGGCACCATTAGCGGGACGCCAATTTTGTTACGGAACTCGGCGCTCACAATTGGACCGGATGCGATCAACGCCGCCTCATTTACACAAACTGGAAATGGCACATTCTCAGGAGACATTAAGAATGGACAGTTGGTTTGGATTCAGGGGAATGGCGGTGGACCTGCGACAATGGCCACTACCAATGGCTTCAACAACTCCGGCACCCTCCAGTTAGAAGCCTTCAGCAGTAGTTCAAGCAGCATGATAATTACAAATGGCGCCCTCACGAACATGCCCGCAGGCGTGATTAACGTGAATCCTGGCAACGGCGGAACGCGGACGATTTCGGCGAACGTCATTAATCTTGGCGCTTTCAATATCAATTACGGTCTGACCCTGAGCCGGTCGGCAGGCGTGTACAATAACGCCGGTTCATTAACCATTGCTTCAAGCCGAACTCTTTCCATTTCCGGCCAGCAACAAGTTTTCAATCAGTCCGGCGGGACGCTGGTCAGTTCTGGCACATTCAGTGGCGACAATATGTCTTTTAATTATTTGGGAGGTTCTATCACCGGGACACCAATCCTTTTACGAAGTTCGGCGCTTACCATCGGTCAGGACGCAATAAACCCAGCCTCATTTACGCAAACTGGAAGTGGCACATTCTCAGGGGACATTAAGAACGGGCAGTTGGTTTGGATTCAGGGGAATGGAGGTGGACCTGCGACAATGGCCACTACCAATGGCTTCAACAACTCCGGCACCCTCCAGTTAGAAGCCTTCAGCAGTAGTTCAAGCAGCATGATAATTACAAATGGCGCCCTCACGAACATGCCCGCAGGCGTGATTAACGTGAATCCTGGCAACGGCGGAACGCGGACGATTTCGGCGAACGTCATTAATCTTGGCGCTTTCAATATCAATTACGGTCTGACCCTGAGCCGGTCGGCAGGCGTGTACAATAACGCCGGTTCATTAACCATTGCTTCAAGCCGAACTCTTTCCATTTCCGGCCAGCAACAAGTTTTCAATCAGTCCGGCGGGACGCTGGTCAGTTCTGGCACATTCAGTGGCGACAATATGTCTTTTAATTATTTGGGAGGTTCTATCACCGGGACACCAATCCTTTTACGAAGTTCGGCGCTTACCATCGGTCAGGACGCAATAAACCCAGCCTCATTTACGCAAACTGGAAATGGCACATTTTCAGGAGACATTAAAAGCGGACAGTTGGTTTGGATTCAGGGCGATGGAGGTGGAAGTGCGATAGTGACCGCTACCAACGGCTTTAACAACTTTGGCACCCTTCAATTAGAGGCTTTGGGCGGAAACTCTAGCCTAACTGCCCCAAGCGGCGGCATCACCAACATGCCCGGGGGCGTCATCAATGTAAACCGCGGCAACGCCGGAACGCGTGCTATCTCTGCGAATGTTGTCAATCTCGGTGCATTCAACGTCAATTACGGTCTAACAATCGGAAGCGCCGGTAAAACGTTTGTCAATCATGGCACGGTTACGGTTGCCGCAGGTCAAGCCATGGCGGTCGGGGGACCTTATTCGCAATTTTCCGGGGTCACTCGACTGAGTAACAGCTCAATATCGGTAGTGCAAGGGATGGCCATAAGCGGCGGAAGCCTTATTGGGACGGGACTTATCGCCGGCGCGCTCACCACCGATGGGCTCATTTCAATGGGGAGTTCGGCGGGCATTCTCACAATTAATAACTTTACCCAGTCCCTTTCGGGAGTATTGGAAATAAAAATAAATGGGACCTTTGCGGGGATCACATACGATCAATTGCAAGTGCCAGGCACCGCTGATCTGGCGGGCAAATTAAAGATTATTCCCGGAAATGGAATTCAACTCACAAATGGCGCTTCATTTGTCGTTTTAACCTGCGGTTCGCGTACCGGAAACTTTACTTCCTTCGAGCTTCCCACGCTCGCGACCGGATTGCGGTGGCAGGTAGTAGCCGCTTCGCAATCCGTTACCCTGCAAATCGCGAACAGCGTAAACGCGACGTTTCATATTTCCGGAACGGTTACCACAACCCTCGGCGAACCCATTTCAAACGCCGCTGTTTTTGCCATCGCAACAAATTATCCGGCCGTCGGGACGACGGCATTAATCAGTGTAAACACAGGTAATGCCGGGAACTACCAATTGAACGTGCCGGGCACAAACTGGACCGTCGGCCTTTCGGGCCTGGCCTCACGAGGTTTTATCGAGCCGCCTGTTCAAACTGTGAGCGTGACGAATGATGTCGTCGTTAATTTCGCGGTATCAGAAGCAATCGTGCCGGATGTCGAATGGATCGGCGGGAGTGGAGACTGGAACGTTGTAACCAATTGGAGTAGCGGAAGAGTTCCGGGTCCCGGCGATAACGTGATTATTGACGTTCCTGGCGAAATCGCAGTTACACATTCGTCCGGAAATCATTTGATTAGGAGTCTGCACAGTGAAGAGAGCCTTATTGTTTCCGGCGGATCGCTTGCCGTTTCGGACTCTGCGGAGATCAATAATTCCTTTTCGGTGTTGCGCGGTGCGCAACTGTCCGTCAATGACTCCTTCGTGTTCGACGATTCGCATCCTATTTTGGTCGAAAATGGCGCCCTATTGTTTCTCACAGGCAATTTGGAAGCAACTGGAACAGCGTCCGATCTTTTTGCACTGTCGGGCACCGTCGCTTTTAATGGAAACGGAACTTCCACTCTGCCTCAAACGCTCGAGGCGATGAGTAAAGATTTGGGAGGCCCGCCCAGCGGGTTCGTTAACAATTTCGCCTACGGCACGCTCGTGATTTCCAATAGCACGTTGGTGCGAATTGTTGACTTTGCCGACAACTCCGGTGGCACGGAACCGGAAGCGGTGTATGTAGAAGCACTTGTTGTTAGCCCGGGGGCAACTCTCGATTTAAATGGATTTAAGATTTATGCGCACTTCGCACAGGTATCGGTTCCCGGCTCGATCCTCAACGGGACGGTCACCGTTCTCACTCCGCCAACGTCATTAATTTCAGTTACTCCCTCGGCTTCGCCCGCGCCCGGAGATCACGTCGTTCTCACAGCGTCGCCGAGCGGCCCCGGGCCCTTCCAATATCAGTGGCGATTCAACGGAGACAATATTCCTGGGGCAAACAATTCGACCTACGTGATTGATTCGATCGCCGTCGGTGATTCCGGCCGCTATCGTTGTTTGGTAATCAATCCATTTGGCGCGGTCGTAACCCCCATTGTCGACATTCAGGTTCAGGGTCCATTCTTGTTGTTGAACGACATTTTTTCCGCGCGCCCGGCGTATGCGCAAAGGTCCAACGTCGGGATCTCAAGCAACATCGACACAACAAGTCCGGAGCCGGGAGAACCAAAACACGCGCGAAAAATTGGAGGCCGCTCGCAGTGGCTCGCCTGGCGTGCACCCGCCACCGGCACCGCGCGCTTTCGCACTATGGGCAGCAACTTTGACACGCTCCTGGCCGTGTATCTCGGCACGGAGGTAAACAACCTGCAACGTGTCACAAGCGATGACGACTCGGGCGGTTATTTCACTAGCGTCGTGCAATTTCACGCGCTCGAAGGAGTCGAGTATGAAATTGCAGTTGATGGATTTGCCGGCGCAGCAGGACGCGTTGTTTTATCGTGGGATCTCGAGGATACCATCGGCGTCCCGCCGGTAATCCTAACCGATCCGCATAGCCAAATGCTCGCGGAAGGCGTCCTCGCTGAACTCAGTGTCGCTGTGCAAGCCGAAGTCCCTCTGTCCTATCGCTGGCTCCTGAATGGGGAAATCGTAGCGGGAGCAAACGAACCGGTTTTAAAGCTCGGACACGTAACAGCGAAAAGTGTCGGTGCCTATAGAGCAGTCGTCATTGGCGAGGGCGGAACGACGATTAGCGAGCCCGCATACATTGAAATCAGCAATTCGTCTGGCGCGAAGTTGTCACAGGACAAATTACCGGACTTGTTCGACGAGACGCTCGGTGCCAGAGCCCGATCAAAGATTTCGGGGACGGCCTTCCCTATAGTTTCCGCTGGCGTTTTTGGTTACCAATATATCAACAGTTTCGGAGCAACCGTCAGCGCCACGGATCCAAACGTCGCAAATTCTGTCGCCAGCGCATCGAAGTGGGCGGGGTTAACCGCTGGCGCCGCCGGAACGTTTGTGATCGATACCATTGGCAGTGAAATCGATACCGTCCTCGCTGTTTATCCTGCGAATATAGATATATCAACGTTGCTACCTGTTGCGGCGGACGATAACGCCGCGCCAGACGGAGTGCGCTCCAAAGTAGTTTTCGCAACTGCAGCCGGCCAGGAATATTCAGTTGTCGCCGCAGGGGTCAACGGCGCTTCCGGGCTGATAAAGGTGAACTGGATATTAGGTAACGGGCCCACAATTCTACTGCGGCCCCAAAGTCAAAACGTTCCAGTCGACCATCCGTTTACGTTGAGCGTGAGCGCTTCAGCGAACCCGGCACCGACGTTTCAATGGTCATTCAACAATCAGCCCCTCGCAGGCGAAACTTCACCGACCCTGAGTCGAATTGCCGCAACGCCGCTCGCCGGGAAGTACACCGTCCAGGTGTCAAACACGATCGGCCGAGTATTCGCAGACGCAATCATCAGCGTGCAGCAACCGATCATTTTCGCGGCGGGGGATTACGTGATCGCAAATGGGAATTTGGAATTGCAAATTCCTCCCTCGACCCCGGGCAAAAACATTTATCTGGAAAGCACCACGAATTTTGTCGATTGGCTCCCCGTGTTCACCAATAAAACGACCGTCAAAATCAAAGTCTCCCAACCCATAGAACAGAATATGCGCTTCTTCCGCACGGTGCATCAATAAGCCGAGCGAAAACCGTCGCGAGAACGAATAAACTAATTTCGGTTCGGCGGTGTCTATCTGGTGTGCTGACATCTCGCGATAGAGGAACTGCGTTTACGCTGATTGAATTGCTGGTGGTCATTGCCATCATCGCAATCCTCGCCGCCTTGCTTCTCCCCGCCCTCTCGTCCGCCAAATCCAAAGCCACCCGCATCACCTGCGTCAGCAACCTCAAACAACTTGGCCTCGCCATCAACCTTTACGCCACCGACCACGACGATTCTCTTCCAGGTCCTCTGCTCACCGGGGTTCAAGCCGGTTACAATTTCAGTTCCGGCTATGACGCCCAGTTTCCTCGCCTCGGCAATTTTCTCTGGTCGGATATCGGACAACCCAATCCTGCCACAGTGGTTAGCAACTGGGCCATCGCCCGCATTTTGACCTGTCCCGCCCAAATGAAACTGCGCGCCGCGGATGTCGCCGAAGGTGACCAGGTCAATTATGCCTCGCGCCAGGCGTTCCGATATCAACCTGGAACAACCCTCGTCGATGACAGTTCCCGGCCCTTCGGCTACCCGAGCAATACCGTGCCCTACAACCCCGGCGCCCCTTTCAAACCCATGCGCCTCAGCTCACTCGCCTCAATCACCAACGATTTCAGCCAGACCTTCGCTTTTCGTGATGTGGACCAGGAAGTCGATACCCCCGTCAACCCTCCCTGGTGGCATGCCCGCGTCTCCCGCTCCGCCGTCCACGGAAAACAAATCCGCAACGTCGCCTTCTTCGACTGGCACGTGGACGCCGTCCGCGGCACGAATGGCCTCATGAACCTCAAACCCTATTGAGGGCCGACAATTCCTCGATTCGAATAAATCACTGCCCGCGCTTAGATGCCCGAGATGCCGGAGGCATCTTAGCCTGTAGCCGGTGGTTGAGTCGGACGATACCACCGATTAGCAGCCTCTTTTTCAACACCCCGAAAAATTCGGCTGCTCTACGCCAATGCGCTACTCCCCAAACGACCAGAGATGCGCTTTGGTTCGCACGTAAAGATTGTTTCCAGCGACTGCCGGGGTGGCGTAGATATTCTCGCTCAAATCGTTTTTGGCTAGGACCTCGAACTTTTCGCCCACTTTCAAAACGTTCACCACCCCGCGTTCCGATGCTGCATAAAGATGGTCCCCCGCGATAATGGGCGAAGCGCAATACTGGCCGGCGACGCCAATCCGCTCCCGGTCATAAAGCACTGATCCGGACTTGGCGGTGTACGCCGTCAACATGCCGCCATCCCGTAGCAGATAAATGATCCCATCATGGAGTACGGGAGAAGGTATTTCCGGAAGGCCCTTGTCATCCTTCCAGGCAACCGCGGACGGCCCAGCTTCACCGGAAATGCCGGCTTTCAGCGCGTACAGTCCCCGGGGTTGGTTTTTTACAAACCCCGCCATTGGGGTCCATTCAGCTTCGTCCAGCGCGCCATCATGGTTGGCGTCGAGCGCCCCGAAAACAAATGAATATTGGAAAACGTTGCCGGGAGTACTTTTTGGCACTTCCGGCCGCATGACAAAGCCGGCGCCTTTGGGAATCTCTTTTGCCTGCACTTTTCCATCATGGTCAGCATCAAATTCAGCGGCAAATTCGGCCCATGTGGGAAGCTTCGTGTCGCTCGACCCAACCCCAGGGGAAACATAGAAAAGCAACTCCTCATTGCCCACCGGCATTGGAATTGGATCGCGGAACATTCCACTGATTTGCCACAGTTGTTCACCCTTGAGCGGATCGTAACTAATGAGCCGGCCATTACTTCCCACGACCAATTCTGTTTTGCCGCCGTGCCGCCAAACATATGGAGTGCACCAGCCTGAATTCACTCCTTTCCGGTCCACATTCCACTTCTGTTCGCCCGTTTTCGCGTCAAGCGCCAGAAGGATTGAATCTCCGTTATTGCTGTCGGACACCAGAATCACCTTGCCATCCAAAACGATCGGGGAAGCCGCAGTCCCCCAGGTGCTCTTTGGCGTTGGAATCGGATGCTGCCAAAGCGCTTTTCCATTCATGTCATAGGCGAGCAATCCGAAGCTGCCGAAATAAACATAAACCCTTTGGCCATCCGTTGCCGGCGTTGGACTCGCAGGCGAGTTCACCGCATGGACCTTCTCAACCTCTTTGGCCGGCGCCGCCTCTTTCCAAATGATTTTCCCGTCAATACGATTCAAACAAATCGTTTCGAGTTTCCCATCTTCAAAAGCCGTCAGAAAAATTCGGTCATCCCAAATAACTGGAGACGAATGCCCGGGGGGAAGTTCAACCTTCCAAACCAGCCTTTTCCCAGGTCCAAATTCAACCGGCGGTTTCCCTTTTTCCGCTAGTCCCGATCCATCCGGTCCGCGAAACTGCGGCCAGCGTTCTCCCCCGAAAGTTTGTGCCGAGAACCCGATTTCCAACAAGGCCGCGAAAACCAAAGGCGTTTTCATCATGATAAGAATGATTAATGCCGATGTAAGGGTTCATTGGCAATCACGTAATACGCAGTCCCGACGCATAATTTACGGATAATCGACGCTTTCTTAAGAAAATGACGCGTAATTGACGCCTTTGCATCGCATTTTTAACGCTTACCTTACGGATAACTGACGCATCGGCCACGCGCAAATTTTGCAACCCGTTGAGTACCAATCGGGCTTTAAAAAAAACGACGCTTAATTCGGACACCCCCCCTCAGCCGGTGAACGCCGCCTCCAAACACTTTCCTTCTATATTGGACGTGGATGGACGCTGAGCGTAAATGCCTTCAATTAACTCCTTAGCCTTCGGAGCCCATTTGCGGTTGATCCAGGAATCACCGACCGGCGGAACGCGGTCCACCACCCAATCGGCAAAGCGCAGTTCGTTCATCATCGAGAAACAACGATCGCTATTCGCCGTATGAATAAGGACTGGGCAAACCGGGCGCTTCTCCGCCAGGAATTTCGCGATCTCCAAACCATCCGCGCGGTCGTGCGACAAATCGTGCTCGAGTGAAATCAGCGCCGCATAAGGGAAATACTTTTCGCATTCCTTCTGCATTTGCGCGGGATCATCCCAGATTTTAACTTCAATGCCGCCGCCCAATTCGCGGGCCGCGCGTTCAAAACTGGCGCGGCGTTCCTTGTTATCTTCGAGAATCAGAATCCTCTTCATACCCGCATCTGACGCGCCGCCCCCCGCCCCTGTTTCAAAAATTAATCAAAATTAATTTCCGTTCAGATCGAATTTTTTGAACACATTGCGCGTCAGCGGAAATTTTCCCCTCCCTGCCCCTCACCAGGTCTCTAAATGGGATTCATTGTCGCTATTCCAGCGGCGGCGCGCGGAATCCGTTGCCTCGTAAAGATCGGCATCCTTAAGGAATTGAACATGACCGTCAGCGAAAACCGAATTCGCTCCCGTCAAATGCCAATGCCAAAACTTTAGTTCTGAAGGCTTCAACGATTTGAGCGAGTTCCCAACGTAGGGGATGGTGTCTCCCGTCCGGATCGAATCCGTCACGGTAATCATCTGCGCGGGAACCCGAACCTCACTTTCCGTTAAAGAGAGGGGTCTGGTCGTATCCCCCGGAATCGCAAAATAACCCATGCCCAAACGTTTTTGGGGAATGGGTGCCCGCTCCGTTCCCACCGCATTGTAGCCGTAACTTCCGCGCGCCAATCCCATAAGCCCCGTTGGTTCCGGCTCATCCAGGTAAGGCGGTCGATTTGGATTCAAGGGGCAAATCCACACCCCGTTCGTCCACCGCGTGGAAACATACGATTCCAGGCGCGTGAACCACCAACCCGAAATACCAATCCCAGTCGCCGTGGATTTGGCGGGATCAGCATTAATGAGATACGGATACCGCACATGGTCACCCGCGTACAACGCAAGCGCCACGCCGATCTGACGAAGATTGCTCTGGCATTTCACCTTCTGCGCTTTGACCCGCGCCTGTGAAATTCCCGGAAGAATCAGGCCCGCGAGGATCGCAATGATGGCAATCACCACCAAAAGCTCAATCAACGTAAAACCGTTGGCACTCCGGCGCTTCATGAATTCGGTTAACTAAATTAGCAACTTCTCTGCTTGGAGGCCAGCCTCCAAGCCGGCGTTACAATTTGCGTTCCCGCCATGCGGTCTGATTTCGCTTTCGAAATTGCTTGGGGTGTGAGAAATTCCCCGCCGCAGAAACGGAAATTGCCTATGGCGCCTCCATTCCAAGCATTAAACTTCGTCGCGCACAATGTGCGGGCCATCCCGCGCTCAGGCATCCGCGAATTCTTTGACATTGTCCAAAACCAAAAGGGTGTCATTTCTCTGGGCGTCGGCGAACCGGATTTCGTAACACCATGGCATATTCGCGAAGCCGCGATTTACGCCCTTGAGCGCGGCAAGACGAGCTATACGTCGAACCTGGGCTTGCTCAAACTGCGCGAAGCCATTGCCAACAGCACCGAGAAGCATTTCGGCATCACCTACAATCCCACGAATCAAATCCTGATCACGGTGGGCGTCAGCGAGGCGCTCGATATTGCTTTGCGCGCCGTCGTGAATCCAGGCGATGAAGTCATTTACCACGAGCCGTGCTACGTCAGCTATGCGCCAAGTATTTCCCTTACGCATGGCGTGCCGGTAGCCGTCAGTTGCACTGCTGAAAATGGTTTTGGGGTGACAGCAGAAGCCATCGAGGCCGTGGTGACACCTCGGAGCAAAGTGCTCGTCCTCAATTTTCCGACCAATCCCACTGGCGGCACCATGACCCGCACCGATCTTATAAAGATCGCCGAAGTGGTGCTACGTCACAACTTGCTGGTCATCACTGACGAGATTTACAGTGAACTGACCTTCGAAGGCCAGCATGTCAGCATCGCTTCATTGCCGGGGATGCGGGAACGCACCATTTTTCTGCACGGTTTCTCGAAAGCCTATGCGATGACCGGCTTTCGCATTGGCTATGCCTGCGGACCTGCTGAATTGATCGAAGCGATGATGCGTATCCATCAATATTCGATGCTTTGCGCCAGCATCATCAGCCAGGAAGCCGCCTTGGAAGCCATCCTGCATGGCGAAGCGGATACTATTGAAATGCGCGATCACTACCGGACCCGCCGGAATTTCATCGTCAACGCATTCAATGCTATGGGATTGAAGTGTCATCTGCCGCGCGGTTCCTTTTACGCATTCCCATCGATACAATCGACCGGGTTAACCTCGAAAGATTTCGCCTTGCGCCTGTTGCAGGAGCATCAGGTCGCCTGCGTTCCAGGAAGTGCATTTGGTCCGAGCGGCGAAGGTTATTTGCGTTGTTGCTTCGCCACCGCGCTCGATCAAATCCAAATCGCCACCGATAAAATCGCGCGATTCGTATCTTCCGCGGGCAAGTAGAGTCAGAGCCCGAGGAACGAATCGTAGACCGTCGTTACCTTTGTCACCATGACCTCAAGGCTGTGTTCTCGTTCCACCAAGGAACGTCCATTCTCGGTATAACGTTGCGTGGATTCGCGGTCGGCCAGGGCTTCTTCAATCGCGACTGCCAACTTTGCGGCATCGCCCTGCGGGAATATTCGGCCCGTTTGCCCGGGAATAATGATCTCGGGTATGCCGCCCACGTCACTGCCAATGACCGGTGTTTTTGTGGCGAGCGCCTGCAAACCGATTTGCGGAACTCCTTCGTGTTTCGTCGACGGGATTACGAGAATATTCAACGCGCGCAAAACATCAGGTACGTCCTCCCGATGGCCGGCGAAGAGAATGTGATCCTGAAGACCTGCCTGCTTTGCCAGTTCAGGGAACCAATCTCGGCCCGGTCCGTCCCCCACAATCACAAATTTGGCCTGAAATCCTTTCTCAACAAGCAGGCGTGCGGCGTTTAAATATGTTTCGTGCCCTTTCCACGAGCGCAGCACCGAAACCATTCCAATCAACGGTTCGCCTTTCGTAGCAAAATCAGCCTTGGGACCGTGGGGCGAAAATCGCGTGAGGTCAATTCCAGTCGGCACGGTCGTGATGCGAGTGCCCGAAAGACGAAAGCACTCGCGCAAGTGCGCGGTGATTTTGTTGCTGGTCGTAAGCACGTGATCGCAAAAGGTCGCGAACGCCAGGCGGGTCAAGCGCGGGTTGGGATAGGAGACGTCAATATGGCGGCTGCGAATGATCAACGGTACAAACGCCAAACGTCCGGCTATTCCGAGCAGCCACCCGTCCTGAGAACTATGCGTGTTCAAAACGTCGATGCGTCGGATCGCAAGCCACACGGCGTTTCGAAGAACCGTCCAAAAGAACATCCAGCGTCTGGTTTGAAGGCTGGTCACGGGCACCCCGCCCGCTTGCGCGCGCGCAAAAATCTGGCTGTTTGGCGGCGCGATTAACCAAACCTCGCAACCGCGCTTCTGGAATTCCAGTAATTCCGCCAGGACGCGATGCTCCTGCCCGCCCCAACCGAGCGAACTCTCCGAATGCGCAATGCGCAATTTATTGATGGGACCGCCCACGCCTAACCATTCAACATTTCCTGCGCCGCTTGCCAGACAGATTCCACGGATATTTCCGCGGCGGGCTTTGCCGCGGTATAGAATTGCCGGTGGCCTTCGCCCCACGGACGCCACTTGTCGGGCGCAACATCAGTGTAAAAACCAATCGTTGGGGTTCCAACCGCACCCGCGAGGTGCAATCCCCCGCCGTCCGTCCCAATCACCAGGTGGGCCTTGCTCAAAAACGCGAGGTAATTCCCAAGATGGGGAATAATTGCGGGCATGGCGGCTTCGCCGATGGATGCGCAAATTGTACCGATTTTTGCCGCCTCATTCTCGAAACCATTAACGAGTACACGTTGACCGGCTGTAGCGAGCCGGCGGCCTAATTCGCTGAAATTCTCATCCGGCCATTGGCGGTCCGGCGGGCGCCTCGAACTAACCTGAAACACCACGTATTTTCGCGGGGATATTCCTCGAGATTGCAGCCATTTGTCGATCGCCACGACATTTGCCGCTGGAACTTCGAGTGAATGATCGCGAATGACGTCTCCGGAAACAATTTCGCGGATCAAATCCAGCCCAGTTTCAACCTGATGTTGCGAGCGCGGGGGCGGAGGCAGAGCGCGAGTGTACGCGAACGCTAGACGCCGTGGGCGATGGTCTGCGTATCCAATTCGATCGCGAGCGCGAACCGCCAGCGATAACCACGCCAGAAGCGGGTCGTATCCTCCTTTGATCGCAATCGAGAGGTCGTAGTGACGCGATTGCAACTGCCGGAGCAGGCTGTGTCGCATTCCATACCGGCTCCCCCGCCTTTCGTGAATAAAGATTTTCCCGCGGGCACGAAGGAACGGAGCAAGGTTCGCGTTTTCAGGGCTAACCAACCAATCGATTTCCGCAGTGGGAAATTTTTGCTGGAGGCTTCGAGAGACAGGCAAAGCGCAAATCAGATCGCCGAATCTGTTAAGTCGAATCAAAAGAATCCTTCGCGGGGATTCAGTTGAAGGTAAGGGCGGCGCTGCGAGCGAGCGGGCCGCAAGCGAACTCAGAAAGTATTGCAATCCGTTCACGAAAGCTGAATCCAATGGGCCTTGATTCTTTGATTCATATCAGCCTGACCTCTTGCACGCAAACGCTGAAGCAGTCTTCACTTTTAACACTGACAGGAATTAGGATGTTCGCTTTATTGGGCTGGATGACATCGGCCGCCGTCGCATCAGAAATCGGAGCACAGCGCGCGACCCCGACGCGAGATCGCCTCGAACTCCCCCCAGAGGCCGTCAAATATGTGCTCTTGCAGCGCACGCAGCTCCAAAAGTTCCATTTCCGATTTCTGGATAAGCTGGGGGTCGATTACGCCAATTCACTGATCGACCTGGAATGCTCGTGGCGGAAGGAAAACATCGCGGCGGGTTTCCTGCAAACACTGCAGGCGGATTTCAATGAAATCTCAACATTGTTGCCTTTATCCGCCCATCGCATTTTGGATATCGGGTGTGGAATTGCGGGCATCGATATACTGCTTTATGATCGGTACCGAAGCGAGAGTCCCCAGCTTTTTCTGCTCGATAAAACCAATGTCGAGCCATCGGTATTTTATGATTTCCACGCGAAAGGGGCTTTTTACAACTCGCTCGCGGCGGCGACCCAAACATTGAGCGTCAATGGCGTTCCGGCAGCAAACATTCAAACCTTCGAAGCGAGGGATGATAATCGGATCGAAGCGCGGCCCGGTTTCGATTTGATTTTATCCCTTATCTCCTGGGGCTTTCATTACCCGGTCGGCACGTACCTCAATGAAGTGGTGCGCGTGCTGGGGCCGGAAGGAAGATTGATTCTCGATGTTCGAAAAGGAACGGACGGATTGGAACAATTGCGCTCGCGGTTTAAGGTGGTGCAAACGATTTCGGAAAAGCCAAAGTACCTGCGAATCATGGCATGTAATCAACTGGGCTCGCAGTGACTGAGGAAAGATCAGTCGTTCACTTTCTAAACCTCGATACTGTAGGGGGTGTCGAACATTTGTTTTTTCATTTCATTCGCAGCCTTTCGCAAAGCGTCGCTGAAAGGCACCACTTAATCGTGACAGGGGGTCCAATTCACAAACAGTTTGCGGCACTTGCTGAAAACATGGGGTCGATTTCATATGCAAAGACCTTCGGCGGTTTTAAAATTCCCAAACACCCTAAGTTTTTGCGCGAACTGCAACGGCGACGCCTCGTGCGAAAGATTGCTCCAGGCGCTGGCGTGATTTGGAATCGTTTCGGCGACTCTAGCGCCGTTAGGGCATTGCGGACAGCCGGTGCGCGCGTGATTTACTACGAGCACGGCGCCGCGTGGTTGGCGAAGGATGAACATTCGGGGTTCATGCAGACGGTCGATCACACGATTTGTGCAAGCGGCGCGGCAAAACGAGTGCTGGAATTGAAGTGGGGGTGGCGCGGTTCGACTGAAATTATTCTTAACCCATTGCGGCCGGGAGCATTCTCCAAAACGGCGACCGCAAAATTGTGGCCACGGAATCGGCCTCTTCGCTTGGGTGTGGCCGGACGCCTGGTGCCGATCAAGGGGATCGGCGTTGCTCTCAATACATTGAGCGAACTTCTTAAGAGCGAATTCGATGCGGAACTTCATATCGCCGGGCGGGGCCGTTTACACCCCTTCCTGGAACAACGTTGCGCGGCGTTAAACATTACGAAAGAAGTCCACTTTCGAGGGGTGCTTGCCGAAATGGCCGGATTTTATGATGAAATGGATTTGCTGATCGTTCCCTCTGTTCGAGAGCCATTCGGCATGGTCGTGATTGAAGCAGCGGCGCAGGGATGCCCCGCGATAGCCGCTCGCGTGGATGGAATTCCAGAGGCGGTGAACGGGGAAACGGGGGCGACCCTGAAACCGGAACTACCCATCGAAAGATGTCACGATTTTGGTGGTGCGATTTCCGATTTTCCTTCGCAAGTATTCGATCCGGACACCAATCAGTTGATGGTGCCACGGTTTCTAAATCCTGTGCGCGTTGCCGAAAAGATACGCTCACTTGCCGCGGAACCGGCCATTTTCGAAGAGTGGAGCGCCAAGGGCATTCAGTTTGCCCGCAATTGTTTCAAGCACGAAGATTACGTGCAACGTCTCTTAACGGCGCTTGCTGACTGAGCGCGAAAAGCGATGCCAGAATCCACTAAGCAGTAACCGCAGGCGTATTTGCGCGAATGGTATGGACGCATCGTACGGAATGCACGCAAACGTCGGCCCGTAACTCGATTGTTTTCCGTAACTTAAATACGGTTCCGGAAACTCATCACCGCCGATCTTTTTGCGCATTTCCCAGCAACGCGCATCTAGAAACGCGCATTGCTTCACGAAGGCGGGATCATCGCTGTAAAAGGCACCCGGCGCGTTCGCCGTTAAAAAATTTCGTTCCACCGAACCAACGAAGACGTCGTGAATGAATACGGCGGCGGGTTTGCAACGTTCCAATACAGCAAACGCCAGCCGCAGCCCCCGGAAGTGTTTCGGCCCATCGATCACAACCGCGTCGCCCGCAGATGCCAATTCCGGCAATAATTCGGTTGCATCGCCGAAACGCATCTCGACATTCGCCCGCTTACGCAGGTTTTCCGCGGCGATGGGCACGTCCGCCGAGTTCCGGTCGTATTCGACGCTGATGATTTTGGCCTTGTCGAAGCAAACGGAGAGCAGGTAAGTGCTCACGCCCCGGGCGCGTCCGGATTCAAGAACACGTGGTGGATTAATTGCTTCCATTGCGGCCCAGACAAAAAGGATTTCGCTGAAAAGTACCCCTTTGTCTTCGTAAGGCGCGTTCGCAATGCGCCGCTGGTACTCCGGAAGCAAGCGTTGAGAGGCCGCGAGGGTGGATTCGTTTCCCAGTGTCATTCGTGATATTTTTCTTCGCCCGGCGCGGACATTGCCTTCATAGAGCACCCCGGATAAGTTTTCAACGATGAACGGGCGGGTCACGGTTGTTACGCCAACCTTTAATCGAGCGAAACAGCTAAAGGCTGCGCTGGACAGTGTCCTCACACAGAGCCGTGGACCGATTGAACACATTATTTGCGATAACCTTTCCTCTGATGAGACTTCCGAGGTCGTAAACGTTTATGCGCGGCAGGCGGCCTTTCCCGTGGTTTACAAGCGCGAGCGCGACACCGGAATTTACCAGGCGATGAACCGCGCTTTGGAAATCGCGCGTGGGGATTCTGTTTTCATTTTGAACGATGACGATCAATTGCACGGTCCCCCTACGCTGGCGCGGTTCGAAGATTGTCTGAACAATTCGGACGCGTCGCTGGTTTACGGAGACACCCTGTGGCTGGATACCGCAACCGGCGAGAAAAAGTATCGGCGCCATAACCAAATGAACCGACTGACGCTCGTGCACAAAGGGATCAGCCAACAGGCGATTCTTTATCGAAAAGAAGTTTTCAAGCAGTGCGGCAACTTTGATGAATCGTTCCGCATCGCCGGCGATTATGAATGGCTACTGCGCGCCCTCGTTCGAGAGCGAGTGCCCGCGATTTATCTTCGAAAACCTTTTGCGATTTGCGCCTTGGGTGGACTGAGTAATTCAGAGAAAACCGTTGAGCAACGCCATCGCGAGAGACATGAAGCAACTGCCCGCCACTATTCGGAAAAGGACATTCAGCTCGCGGGAAAGTACCGTCGATACATCCGAAAATTCCCCCTGGGAACGACCATTCTGAACTGGTTCCATCCCTTGCGATTGAATATTACAACGCGCTCCAGTTAGTCCCCGCCAATTTGCTTTGCTTGCGGAAAGAGAATCGACAAAGTCTTTGCCTACGCAGCATTGAAAATTAAGTTTTTACGCCGGTTTTGGACGCGATTGCAATGCAGGCCCATTGCTCCTTTTCGGGAGATCGAAGGCTGGCTAACGGATCGTGAAGCGCTCGGTTTGTACCGAACGGCGCAGAGTCTGCCGAATCCCTGCAAAATCGTTGAAATCGGCAGTTGGAAAGGCAAAAGCACCTTCTGTCTCGCAAAGGGAATTCGATCCGGCTTCGTCGTGGCCATTGACCCTTTTGACGCCGCCGGCGAAAGCGGCAGCCGCGAGCTGTACCACGCGCAACAGGGAAGCGCGCCATTGGTGGAACAATTCAAAAGCAATCTCGCGCCGTATGGGCTGCTTGATAAAATCGATATTCGCGCCGGTTATTCGTCGGCATTTGCGGGTGCCATCAAGGAAATCGACTTCCTATTTATCGATGGGGATCACTCGAAAGAAGGCTGCGAATATGACTTTCGTACGTTTGGCCCCGAAGTGAAGCGTGGCGGTTTTCTCGGCTTTCATGATTATGACAAACGCCGCCTCGAACTCGGCCCGGGATGGGTGGTGGAAACGATCGTCAGGCCCAGTGCGGAGTGGGCATTTTGGAAACGCCACGAGTCCCTGATTATTTTCAAAAAAGTGTGAGCGATCAACGATGCCACGCCCGACCCTCATCTGTTTAACTCCGGTTCGCAACGAGGAGTGGGTCCTCGAACGGTTTCTCCAATGTGCCAGCCTTTGGGCGGATCGCATTATCATTGCGGACCAGGGCTCGACTGACCGGAGCGCGGCCATTGCCGCGGCGCATCCTAAGGTCCATCTGATTCCAAATCCGCACCCTGCCTACGACGAATGCGCGCGCCAAAAGCTTTTGATCGACGAAGCGCGTGCTTTGGTTCCGGGCCCACGCTTGCTCGTCGCGTTGGATGCGGATGAAGTATTCACTGGCAACTTTGCCGAAAGTGCTGAATGGCCGAAAATTCTGAACGCCTCGCCTGGGACGGTGATCTATTTTAAATGGATTAATCTTAAGCCTGGGGGACGCGAAGCCTGGTTGAGCGACACCGCATTTCCCTGGGGATTTGTGGACGACGGCGCGGCGCACTCGGGAGAAACGATTCACAGTCAGCGCGTGCCGGTGCGTGTCGATTCTCCCAAAATATTTTGCGAAGAAATCAAAGTTTTGCATTTGCAGTACATCGACACGTTGCGAATGGAGAGTAAACATCGGTGGTACCAATGCTTCGAACGGCTCCAAAATCCCGCGATGAGCGCAATCCGGCTTTTCGACAAGTATCATCACATGTATCGCGTGCCGGCGGAAAAATTAATCCCGCTTGCTCCAGGATGGAGCGCGCTTTACGCCAAAATGGGAATCGATTTGTTTGCGCCGAATCCGCCGGCGGAAGGTGTTTATTGGTGGGACCATCTGGTTCGCGAAATGATTGCCGCGCATGGAGCGAAAACGTTTACAAAAGAAAACATTTGGGATGGCTGGCCTCCGATTTCGGAAAAACTTGGAGCAACGATGCAAGACCCGCGAACTGGGTTCGAGCGGAGGGTCCATCGTTTCCTGAAAAGTCCGGCGAATCTCAAGAATGCGTTTTGGACGCGCTGGATTCGGAGTGGTTTGAAGCGAGTCGGCTGGTAACTCAGCACCTTATTTTCGCAACACCATGCGAAAGTCAGCCTTGCACGCGAAGGCGCGCAGGTTGGCCAATTGCGGGTGGCGAGGCGAAATTGATTCGCACAACAATTTGCGCATGACGGGCGGGCACCACACCTCGCAAGCGTTGGTCAGCAATTTCCATTTTCGCCGGCGGCTGAGATTCTTGAGCATCTTTAAGAGATCGTCCTGCCAGGTGGGCTGTTGCTGATCCAAGTCTGCGATGATTAAGCGGCACGCTTCGCGGAACGACCGGCGCTGTGCGACAGGATCAATCGCTTTGCAGGTGTTTCCGCCATGAGCACGCCGGAAAGCACCGATGCGCGTGTCGTACATCGATCGACCGCGCAAGGCTACCCGCGCAAGGGTGACGTTATCGCTGGCGAGCGCAAATTTGTCGAAGTAGCCGCCGATTGCCACCAGTGCCTCGCGACGCATCGCCACACCGGGATGCAGAAAAGGAATTCCAAACAGCAGCATGGCGGCCGTTTGCGCGCCGCTGAATTCAACTGTTTCCCCTCGGAAGAAATCCATGGGCACGGGCGGGCTGTGCCAAAGTGAATAGTTAAAATCAACAATGCCTTTCGGCGAGGTTCCCTGAATTGCGGCGGCTCCATAAAGCGTGACATCATCGCGATTCAAAACCGCTTCGTAACATCGTTTTAAAAACTCTGGGTGGAGCAAATCGTCGTCCTGATGGAGCACAAAGAAGCGCCCGGCGGATTCTTTGATCAGCGCATTGAAATTATTAACTGCTCCGATGTTTTCCTTTTGGCGGATCACCCGAATGCGCGCATCGCTGTAATTTTTAAAAACCTCGGGCGTGTTATCGGTCGAGGCATTGTCCCCCACGAGGATTTCGAAATCCGAAAACGTCTGAGACAACGTGGAATCCAGCGCCTCCTTTAACAACGCCGCGCGATTAAACGTCGGAATTCCGACAGTAAAAAAAGGAGGCATCGTCATTGCACCGGGCGAAACTGCATGGCGGCATGATTTCGGCAACTAAATTGGTCTGCAAGCGGAAATCAATTCATCGCGGAATGATTAGGAAACTACAGACGGCGTCCTGCACCTCTTTGACGGAAACTTCCCTCAAGCAGGCGCGCGTGACCGACCAATCGCATTTTTGTGCACCAGTTTCCTCGCAAATACAGCGACCGCGCAGGACGACGCTTCGCGGGGAGCGCGGCGCCCAAAGTTGGGGAAGAGTCGGTCCAAATAGCGCGACGACTGGCACCCCCATGGCGGCCGCGATATGCATGGGGGCGGTATCGACGCCCACAAAAACTTCGCTCCCGGAGAACAGTGCCGCCATTTGCCGCAAGCTTAGGTCACCGAACCTTGTGACGGGTGGGATTCGGCATAATTCCACAATTTCGCGGGCGCGGTTTAGTTCGCGCTCGGACGGACCGCAGGTGAAACAAACCTTCAAACCCAGCGAAGAAGATAACCAATCGATGATCTGCGCGGCCCGGTCGTTTTCCCAGCATTTGAACAACCAGTTAGCGGTGAAATGGACGACGGCGTATTTGCCGCCGATTCGTACTTTTTCCGAGGCGGCCCATGCTTGTTCTTCCGTCGTTAAACGTAATTTTAGCGGTGGAACCGGGCTCAGAGGCACGGCGAAATCCGCGAGCAGGCGCAGATGACGTTCCGTTTGGTGGATACGCTCAGCGGGGAGGCTGATGACGTTCGTGTAGGCCATGCGTTTCCACCAGGCGTTGGGCGAAGGTTGGAACGCGATTCGGGATTTTGCCCCCGAAAGCCAGGAATAAATTGCCGGACGGTCACCGGATGTGAGGTCGAAGACAGAGTCAAATTTGCAGGCGCGCACCCATTGAGCCAGTCGCAACTCGGCGGCGAGTCGTCGAATCCGCGACTTTTCGCGATTCGCGCGTGGATACGTTTTAAGCTCATCGACGTCCGGATTGTTCTCAAGCATCGGCGCGGTGAAGTCGTTTACGAGAACGGTAATCTTTGCATTTGGGAAGCGGCGGCGTAAGGCCGCGAGGGCCGGGGTCACCATGAGCACGTCACCAATCTGCCGCAGCAGAAAGATGCCAATGGAACGAGGTTCAGTCGGTACCCTTGCCATACGCCCGCTTCAAAGGGCGCTGCCGGGAATATGCAAAAGATTCATTTCGACGAATGCAGCTAAATACGGGCTCACGCTAACAAACGAAATTGCAAAGCGTCCATTTGAAAGCGAATCCCGGGCGCCCTCCGGAGAATCGATAGCGCTTTGCATATCCGCTAGGGTGACGTATTTTTCCCGGCTCACGATGGCCAGCGTCTTTATTAAAACCTACGGATGCCAGATGAACGAGCGGGACTCGGAAGCAGTTGCCGCCCAGCTCGTGGCCGAAGGCCATTCCATCACTGAATCAGAGAGCGTCGCGGACGTCATTCTTCTCAATACGTGCAGCGTGCGGGATAACGCTGAGCAGAAGGCCATCGGCAAGATGGAAAATCTCGCGGCCGAGGTTCGTAAACTTCGCCCTGAGCTGGTTTTGGGATTCATGGGATGCATGGCACAGAGCCGGGGAGCGGAACTGCTCAAGCAAATGCCTCAAGTGGATTTGGTAATCGGCACCCAAAAATTTCACCGCACGCCGGAATATTTGCGCGAGATTATTTCGGGCTCGCGCAAACGCATCGTTGATGTGGCTGAGGAGGAGGGGAGCCAATCCACAATCAAGGACCATTTGAGCGTTTCTGCAGAGCCCGCAGTCACGGCTTTCGTGAGCATTATGCAGGGGTGCAACCAATATTGCACTTTTTGCATTGTGCCCTACACGCGGGGCCAGGAGCGCAGTCGCAGCATTGAAGAGGTGGTTGCTGAATGCCGCGAGCTTGCCGAACGGGGCGTCAAAGAGATCACCTTGCTTGGTCAAATCGTCACCAGCTACGGCAAGCGTGAAATACCCGTGCGCGATGGCCGATCCGCTTTCGTCCAATTGCTTGATGCCGTCCATGAGATTCCGGGGCTGGAACGGATTCGTTTTACCTCACCGCATCCAAAAGGCTACGGCGATGACCTGGTTGAGGCCTACGGTCGGCTGCCAAAACTTTGCGAGTGCGCACACATCCCGGTACAGAGCGGGAGCAATCGCATTTTGAAATTGATGCATCGTGGATACACACGTGAACGTTTTGTAGCGATTATTGAAAAGCTGCGCGCGGTGTGTCCGCAAATCGGGATCACGACTGATATTATTGTGGGTTTCCCGGGGGAAACGGAGGCGGATTTCGAAGAAACCTTGTCGCTCGTGCGCGAAATGCAATTCGACAACGCCTATGCGTTTAAATACTCACAGCGCCGTGACACTCCCGCAGCCGCGATGCCCGGGCAATTATCAGAAGAAGTGAAAGAGGCGCGTCTGAACCGGTTGCTTATTGAAGTTAATCGAGTGGTGGCCGAAAAGTATGAAGCATTTGTCGGTCGGCAAACTCAAATCCTGGTGGAAGGTCCCAGCAAAAAAAATCCGGCTCGCCTGAGCGGGCGCACCCGTTGCAATAAAATCGTTGTTTTCGAGGGGACCGACCGGCATCTTGGGCAACTCATGGATTTGAAGATCACGCGCACCGGCTCGTTCACCCTGTATGGGGATCCTGCAATCGTGAACATGGATTAAGTCTTCGCAAAGATGAAGTTTTCCACACTGGCGGTGATGCTTGGCGCGGCCTATTCGGCGCTGCAACTTTACGCTTTGGCAAAGCCGTCTGACTTTACAAAATCCGCACGGGGCTTTCCACGTTCTCAAGCATGGGGCTTTCTTTTGATGCCACTGGGCACCGCCTGGTTTCTGTACAATCTCAACGCGGAGACGATTTCTGATTTCGCATCGTACAAAAATGTGCTGCTGATGGCGTTTGGGGCGGCCGGGCTGGGCACGTGCATTTTTGTGCGCGATTATCTTGCTGTGCGCGGTCTGTCCGTGGTGTTGCTGATGCTGGCGGCTTTCACACTCAGCTACGCGCGTTGGTCGGGTACCGCATGGCACATCATCGTTTCGGCGTGGTGTTACGTTTGGATTATCCTCGCGATGTGGTGGACGATTTCGCCCTGGCGCTGTCGCGATTATGTCCAATGGCTTACCGCAACCCCGCAGCGTTTGCGGACTCAAGCCGCGATTCGGCTGGCGCTTGGTTTGGTGGTGATGGTGCTCGGCTTTACGGTCTTTCGCGAAAAAGTTTTATAAGTCATGGCCGGACGCGGAAAGATTCTGGTAATCCGCGGCGGCGCGATTGGCGATTTCATTCTGACCCTGCCGGTCTTTGCGGCCTTGCGCGCACGATTCCCGGAAACCCACTTGGAAGTTCTCGGTTACCCGAACGTTACTGCGATCGCGGCGTCAGCAAAACTGGTGGATGGCCGAGCCTCGATTGAATCGCGCGCTCTAGCCCGTTTTTTCGCGCGCAATGCCGAATTGGACGAACAATTTTCTGCGTACTTCGCGCAGTTCTCGCACATTTTTTCCTACCTCTACGATCCCGACGGATTCTTCGAGCAGAACGTGAAGAAATGCTCCGCCGCCCAATTCATTAAAGGCACGCATCGTCCGGAAGAGAATTCGAAGGTGCACGCGACCGAAGTTTTGTTAAGGCCGCTGGAAACTTTAGCCATTTTTGATGCGGACCCACAGGCACGTTTGCAAATGGCGCCTCCGGCCATTCCGCTCGCCAGCGGGGGAATTGCCCTTCATCCGGGAAGCGGAAGCGAGAAAAAGAATTGGCCGATTGAAGCGTGGATCGAATTCGCAGTGCTCCTGCACGAAGCGACGAAAGAGAGTTTCCTGATTGTGGGCGGCGAAGCTGAGGGCGGCAAACTGGACCGGATTGCGGGGGCACTCAATTCCGAGCGCGTGCAGGTCTTGCGCGGGAAACCGCTTGTGGAAGTGGCACAGCAGCTTGGACAATGTCGAGCGTTCGTGGGTCACGATTCCGGTATCTCACATCTGGCCGCGGCTGTTGGTTTGCCGGGCCTGGTGCTTTGGGGTAACACAAATCCGGATGTCTGGCGTCCGCGCAGCGCAAAAATTAATTTGCTGGAAGCGGGTAGCGCGTTGCAGCGCCTGAAACCGCGCATCGTCTTCGAATCTTTCCGAGCTTCGACTGGCGTTTAAGCGGGTGCCGCGGCGGGAGTAATAGGCGTCTGGCACAACCGTTTCCAGGCAAGCGCGGCGGTGATGACCGCAAGCACCGCGCAGGTGATGTAGGGCCAGTTTGGATGGAGGACGAAGACGGAGTTCGCAAAAATTGGCGCGACAATCCGCGCGAGGCTGCCCGCGCTTTGAGCGACACCTAACGTAGAACCCTGGTCATCGGCGGGCGTTAAAATGGAAATCAGGCCAAACGTCGGGGGGCGATTTACACCGGAGCCCCCGGCAAATAACCCCAGTGCGAGATAAAGAGGCCACCCATCACGAACATACGGAATCAACAGCATCCCCAAGCCCGTAACCACAAGGCTGGCTACGATCAACCGCGATTCTCCCAGCGCTTTCACCATTCGCCCGATTGCCCCGCCCTGGATAAATGCCGCCAGGATTCCGCAATACGCGAACAGGTACGAAATGTGCGACTGGTCGTATTGGAATTTGCCCGCCAGCAACAAGCCGAAAGTGCTTTCGAAGCAGGCAAAGCAAAATGTTGCCAAAAAATATACGCCAATCAGGAAACCAACCGTCGGGCGGGAAAGTGTGTGCATCCATTGGGCCGCGCGGGGGCGCGCTACTGCAGTGTTGGAATTCGGTTTGCGGCTTTCCACCAGAATGAAACAACCGAGCAAGAAGTTCCCCGCGCAAAATGCGGCGGCGACCCAACCAGGTGCAGCCAGCCCATAATATTTTGCTGTAAGTCCGCCGATGACCGGACCGAAAATGAACCCTAACCCAAACGCCATGCCGATTAAACCCATGCTCTTGGATCGTTTCTCCGGCGGAGTAACATCTGCGATATAAGCAGACGCCACCGAGATGTTCGCGCCGCAAATGCCCGCGAAGACGCGCGATGCCAGAAGCATCCAAAGGCCGGAAGACCCTGTCATGCTGGAGGCCAGTGCGAACATCGCATAGGAGATGGCTGAGCCGGCATTGCTGATGAGCAGCACCGGTCGCCGGCCAATGCGGTCGGAAAGTTTGCCCCAGGCGGGTGCAAACAAAAACTGCATCAGCGAAAAGGACGCAATGACTGCGCCGATCATGAAACCGCTCGCCCCGAAACGTTTGCTGTAAATTTGCAGCAACGGCATCACAATGCCGAAACCGATCAGGTCAATAAAGACGGTCAGGAAGATGATGAGCAGGGACGGCTTTCTCATGCGGCGGCAGTTAGCATCGCGCGAGTGTAGTGGAGGCTCCCAATCCGTCAAGCGGACGGGCGGTCCGTAATAATTACCGCGTCTTTCGACGAGGCGGGATTGGAGCAATCAAACGGAAAATCGCTTTGGAAAAAGCATCCGCCCGGAAACCGCTGGGACCCTCCCAAAGCTCGAAAGCCCCCGAATCATCTGCCACAAAGTCTCCTCGGCAAACAACTTCGTTCCATTTCAAAGGGCGTAATTCGGAAGCCGTAGTGGGTTTCAAGGGTCTTTCGGGAGCGTTCATGTGTTCAGCCTGATGGCCGGGTAAGATGGCGCTCAAGTCCCGCCGCGTCGATAAGGTGTTCACCCCATGCCAGATCGGTCGCGCTAGGCCAAAATATAGCGGCCATTTTGCGGGTTCCGACGCGTTTTACTAATTTTGCTTTCACCATTGGTGCAATGATTTTGGCTGCTCCTTGTTTGGTAACCGCCAGAGCTTCCCATACTTCGCTAGGGGCAAGACCGTGCCGCCCGCGAAGTTGAAAGGCAGCCGTTACTCTCCAGAAAGGTTAACTGGCTCCTACCCCCATAACCGGTGCTTTGCCGGGCACCCGCTCAGGTTGCACAACCTATTGCCCTCCCGTAACTTATCTACAGGAGGAGGACAAAGATGACACAAACGGAACTTCAGCAGTTGCTTTCTGCAGACGGCACGCAGTCAAAGCTGGATAATCTCGATGAGAAAGAGTTTGAGTTGTTTTCCCTCATGTCCCGGGGAACTCCTACCCGATTTATTCTGGATGAAATGGGATTAACCGCTGAAGAACTGGCCGAAGTAAAAAAACAGGTACAGAAAAAGCTGGGAATCAAAAACGAGATCGCGCTGCTGCAATTTGCGGCGAAAAATCGCGCGCGGGACCTGTAAGCATGTGCGGCGTATCGCCGCTTCCCAAAATCTGCCGGATGCCTTAGGTTCCGAGTGGCCAAACCGCCACGAGTGAGACCTGCCCTTCAATTCGCGCGTTCACGCATAAGGATCCTGCATTTATGATCGAGAAATTATTGGAAGCGCGCCTGCGCCCGATCGCTCGCCGGCATAGGCAAATCCAGGTATTAAAAAAGCTGGCGGGTTATTGGCTGGCGGTTGCGGCCGCCTGGTTGGTTCTGGCATATGCTCTTCGGTTAACCGGCTTTTCTATCCCGCGCCTAAGTTGGATTTTTGTTGGCTGTGCAGCCGGAGGGGCCGTCTGGGTGGCTCGTCGCGGAGCCGGCAGCAATGAGCTCAAGGCAGCCGCGCGGGAAATCGAACGTGAAGATCCACAGTTGCAATCACTGCTGCTCGCGGCCGCCGACCAACACCCGGATGAAACCGGCAAGCTGAATTATTTGCAGGAACGGGTCATTGCCGAAGCGCTTGAACATCATCGAAAGTCTCCCTGGGGCCAAAAGGTGCAAACGCGTCTACACTGGCAATGGGTTGCGAACATCGCCTGCCTGTTTGTGCTGCTCTGTGCCTTTAAAAGCAGCTCGTTGCCCACGGCAGCGCAGGCGCGCGCGCGGCGTTCAGCGGCGAGTTGGATCAAAGGCGTCGAGATTTCTCCCGGCGACGCAACGGTGGAACGCAACACGATGGTGGCGATCACCGCACGGTTTGGCCGCAACGTGCCGGCGGATGTGAAACTTGTGACTGTGATTTCCACAGGGACGAACAGCATGTCTTTGGCGAAAAGTTTGGATGACCCGCTTTTTGGAGGAACCATTTCCTCCGTTAAAGAGGACACGCTTTATTACTTCGAATATGGCAGCGAGAAATCCAAGGAGTTCAAACTCCGTGTCTTTGATTATCCCGAATTGCAGCGCGCCGACGCGAACCTGACCTACCCCGCTTATACCAAGCTCACCTCAAAAAAGATTGATGACACTCGCCGCATCACCGCTGTTCAGGGAACAACGCTGGATTACGTTTTCCAACTAAACAAGCCCGTGCGCTCTGCCAGGCTCCTGGCAAAGGATAAAACTTCCGTCGCGCTGCAATCGCGCACGAACCAACCAAATGTTTTAGATTTCTCGGTTAAGCTGGATTCGAGCAAACGCTACGAATTGGAACTGATCGACTCCGATAACCGCACTAACAAAGTGCCGGCAGATTTCGCGTTTGATGTGACTACGAACGCCGTCCCCTCCATGAAACTTGCCAGCCCGCGCGGCGATACGCGGCTTTCACCGCTGGAGGAAGTGGTGTTCGAAGCGGAAGTCGCGGATGATTTCGGCCTCAACAATTACGGATTTGGTTATCAGTTTGGCGCGGGGGAAACGAAATACGTAACCTTGGGAGGCGAAGCGGGCGCAAATGAAAAGCGCTCCATGAAACATTTGTTGCCCCTTGAGGAAATGAGGCTGCACGCGGACGATTTGGTTTCCTATTTCGTCTGGGCCGAGGATTACGGTCCGGACGGCAAAATTCGGCGTAGTGCAAGCGACATATATTTCGCCGAAATTCGGCCATTCGATGAGATTTTTAAGGAGGCGCCGGACCAGCCGGACTCCTCCTCATCGGAGGAAGGGCAGCAGCAAAACAAGTCGCAAAAGTTGGTCGAATTGCAAAAGCAAATCATCACCGCCACCTGGAATATTGCCCGGCGCGAAACCGGCGCGAAACCCTCCGCCAATTACTCCAAGGATACTGAGGTGGTTACTGATTCCCAAAAGAAAGCTCTCATGCAGGCAGACGGGATGAAAGAGGACATTGAAGATCCGCGGATGAAAGCCTTTATCGATACGGCGACGTCAGAAATGGAAAAAGCGGTAAGTGCATTGAAAGGCGCTAAAACGCCTGAAGGGTTAAGCACCGCTCTTACTTTTGAGCAAAGTGCGTATCAGGCATTACTAAAGATGCAGGCGCGCGAGTTTTCTGTGAGCCGTCGCAAGCGTCAGCAAGGGGGCGGAGGCGGGGAACAACAGGCCCATCGGCAATTGGACCAATTGGAATTGAAGCAATCGGAGAACCGCTACGAAAACCAACGCAAAGCCTCTGCGACCAAGCCCGAGCAAAAGGAGCAGGTCGAGAATCTCAATCGATTGAAAGAACTCGCGCGCCGCCAGCAGGACGTGAACGAGAAATTGAAAGAATTGCAAACTGCTTTGCAGGAGGCAAAAACCGACGCAGAAAAACAAAAGGTGCGGGACCAGTTGAAGCGGCTTCGCGACGAGCAGCGGGAATTGGTCCAGGACGTCGATAAACTCCAGCAGCAGATGAACAAGTCGCCGGACAAAACGCAAATGGCCGAGGCGAATCGCAAGCTGGACCAGGCGCGGCAGGACGCGCAACAAGCCGCGCAGAACCTCGATAAGGAGCAGGTTTCCAAAGCGCTGGCGAGTGGGTCGCGCAGTCAGCAGGAATTGCAGGATATTCAGCAGGATTTGCGCAAGAAAACTTCGGGCGAGTTTAATGAGCAAATGCGGGAAATGCGCAATCAAGCGCGCGAACTCGCCAATCGCGAGGAAAAGATTGGCAGCGAATTGGAAAGCTTAAATAAGACGAAGCAGCGGACCCTTTCCGACGGCGGAAAGAAAGATCAACTCGCCAAAGAATTGAGCTCGCAAAAGAGCGGCTTGACCAACCTCTTCCAACAAATGCAGCAGGTCACCGAACAGGCAGAGACGGCCGAGCCGTTGCTGGCGAAACAGCTCTACGACACACTGCGCAAATCCAATCAGCAGCAAACGGAAAAGGAATTGGATACGGCTTCCATGCTTGTGAATCGCAGCCTGTTGCCGCAGGCGGGGGAATTTGAAAAACGCGCGGCCAAAACGATCGATGAATTGAAAAGCAACGTGGAGCGCGCGGCTGAGAGCGTGCTTGGGGACGAGACAGAGGCCTTAAAGGCTGCGCGGAAAGAAATTAGCGAACTCGCCGCGAATTTGGAGCGGGAAATTGCGCGCGGATCCCGTGGCACAAATAACGCAGGTGCGTCCGGCACCGGAGAAAAACCAACGCAAGTAGCAAAACAAGAAGGGCAGGAAAAAGCCGGCGCCGGTGAACAAAACCAACCTGGCCAGGGTCAGCAACCCGGAAAACAACCTGGAAATCAAGAGGGACAAGGATCAGGTCAGGGGCAAAAAGGCCAGAAACAAGGGCAGCAAGGGCAAGGTCAAGGCAAAGGCACCGGTAAGCAAGGCAAAGGAGGTGCGCAGGGTAATGGTGGCGGCCAAACACCGCAACCGAGTGAGCAGCAAGCGCAGCAAGATCCGCGGCAGCAAGGTCCCGCGCAACGCAACAATGGACCAAATCGGTTGACGGGCAACCAGGGCAGCCGTGGCGGCGACGGTCGCGGCGGCAACCGCTTTTTTGACGGCGGCGGCACCGGCCCTACTGAGCAGGAGGAAGGTCCCCTTACTGGAAATGATTTCAGAAACTGGGCCGATCGTCTCAGCGAAGTCGAAGAAGTGGTCGAGTCGCCTGACTTGCGAAATGAAATCGCGCGCGTCCAGGACCGCGCCCGCGCCGCGCGTTCCGAGTTCAAACGCGAAGGAAGGAAACCGGATTGGGCCGTAGTTCGCGCCCAAATTCTGGGTCCACTTGTCGAAGTGGGCAGCCGCCTGGACGAAGAATTGGCCCGCCGCCAATCCTCCGAAGCCATGGTCCCTCTGGATCGCGACGCCGTCCCGGCGAAATACACCGAACTCGTCCGCCGCTATTACGAGAATCTCGGCAAGTAATTCGAAAACCAATTAACCACTCACCAGGCTCGCGTTTCCAATCCGTTACTGAGCTTTGGTAAGGTCGATCCAGAAGGTGCTGCCCTCGTTGAGGGTCGATTCTACTCCGCAGGAACCGCCCATGAGGTGCATGGCCTTTTTTACCATGGCGAGACCGATGCCGGTGCCGGGGCAATCGTCGGCCACAAGGCGCTCAAAGACCGAGAAAATCCTTTTCTGATGCTCTAAGGCAATCCCGGTGCCTTGGTCTTTCACGGTGAGGCGAATGTGCGTGCCAGTAAACTCAGCGGCCACCTCGATCACTGGGACTTCAGTTTCTTTCGAAAACTTAAGAGCGTTGTCCAAGAGATGTTCGATCACCAGCGCCAGCGTGCGGGCGTCCGCATGCACGAATGGAAGGTCTCCCGAAATCTTGACCGTAAGTGCCAGGTTTTCAGTTGAATGAGCGATGGCAAAACGTCCGACCACTTCTTCCGCGATCTTTTTTAGGTCGATGGGAACCAAACGCAAGTCGGTCTGAACGAGGCGCCCATAGAGAAGCAAATCTCCGATGAGCGCATCCATGCGGACAGCGGCGACGGCCGCCCGTTGGGCGTGATCTTTGCCGGTGGCATCGAGATTAGGAGCAGAATCTTCGACGAGCGCTTCGCACATGCCATTGATGGCGCGCAGAGGAGCACGAAGGTTGTGAGCAATGGTATAGGTAAGCGTTTGCAGCTCGCCCACAGTTTCCTGGAGCTTAACGGTGCGTTGTGCGACAACTTTTTCCAAGCCGTCCGCGCGGCCGGAGAGCTTAAATGCGGTGTCTTCCAATTTCTTATCCGCCTGTTTGCGATGGGTGATGTCCCGAAAAAGGATCGCGACTCTTTCCCGACTGAGCCCGCCGACGCGAAAAGCGTAAACATCAAACCATCGCTTCAACGCGCTGGCCTCATGGACGAAGCGGACGGGTTCTCCGGTCGTGAGCACCCGGCCGAACGTAGTGAACCAAAACGGTTCATGATCTGGGGCGATCTCCAGCATCGTGCGCCCAGTCGGGTCGAAACCGGCCTGAGTTTGAAAACACGGATTCGTTTCGATGAAGCGGTAGTCGACCGGCAGGCCACCGGAATCGTGGATCAATTCGATTACGCAAAATCCTTCATCAATACAATTGAACAGGGAGCGATAGCGTTCTTCACTTTGACGCAACGCTTCCTCTGCGACCGTGCGTTCAGTGATGTCAGTGTAACTGGTGAGAATCGATTCGGTGTCGGGATCGAGCACCCAGCGGGAGAGCGACGGAACACGCCGGCCATCACGCGCCACCTGCACGACTTCGCCTGTGAATTGTCCTTCGCGCTGAACTTGCGCAAGAATTTCCTCTAACGGTTTGGGAAATTCCGTTTCTAAAAAGGAGTTCAAGTGCGTTCCCGTAGCTTCCTGTGAAGTCCAGCCGTAGAGCTTTTCCGCTCCTTTGTTCCAAAGGGTGATTTTATCGTTCAGGTCGCGCACGATGATCGCGTCGTTACTCAGATCAAGGAGGCGGGCTTTTTCAGAAAGCAGCCGCTCTGACATTTTGCGCTCCGTGATGTCCGTCAAGGTTTGCAAAACGGCGGCCGGGCGCCCTTGCGCGTCCCGATCAAGTGCTTTGCGGGCGAGCACCGTGAGGCGGCGGCCATCGCGGGTGGTGTGAACGAGTTCGCCGGTCCAACGATTATTGCGGCGAAGTTCCTCCGTGATTTGTTCCAACGGCATGGGGTATTCGGTTTGCAGCAGCGTGTTGCTAATGCTCCCAATGGCCTCTTCGCGCGTCCAACCGTAAAGTTCCTGCGCGCCGTGATTCCAGTAGAGAATGCGCCCTTCGAAATCGCGAACGATGATGGCGTCGTTGCTTAAATCGAGCAGGCGCGCTTTCTCTGAGAGCTCGCGTTGGGCCAGCTTGCGCTGCGTCACATCGCGGATGTTGCATTGTATGACGCGATCTTCCCCCTCGTGGTAGAGATTGCTGACAAATTCGACTTCGCGGCGCTGGCCGGATTTGCTTTCGAGCGGCAGATTCTCATAGCGGATGAATTTATTCTTCTGCAATTCCTCGAAGGCAGTCTGGCTGGCTTTCTCATCCTTAAGGAGGCCGATTTCGAATAATTCTTTTCCAATGAGGTCAGCGTGGGGATAGCCCAGCAATTCAGTCATGAATGGATTCGAATCGAGAATCTTGCGCGTATCCGGATCGATGATGAGCACGCCATCTTGCGAAGATTCGAATAACCGGCGGTAGCGCAGTTCGGAGCGGCGCATTTGCACCTGAAAATGTAATTGTTCCGTCACGTCCTGAATGCCAAGCAGAATGCGGCCCGGGCTTTTCGCCGATTCACTGAGGGTGCGGGCGTTCAGAAGCATCGTGCGCACGCCGATATTTTCAAAATCGTGCGTCACCTCGAAATTATTGAAGAAACTGTGTCGGGGGAGAATGTCCTCAATCAGTTCGCGAAGTTTCGGAATATTCCAATGGCCATGATCGAGTTCAAAAACCGTGCGACCGACCGATTCTTCGGGAGAAACCTTGAAAGTCGCATAGAAGGATTCGTTCGCGCGCTCGACCCGTAGATCGGCATCGAGAATCAGGAGAGGATCGCGAGCCGTGCGAATGATGGCGTCCGCAAAATCGCGCGCAGCGACGACGGCTTTCTCCGTTTCCTTGATGACATCAATATCGACCAGCACAAGGACAGCACCCTCCTGTCGATTATCCATGGTGAGGTACGGGCGCACATGCAGGAGGTGCCAATGACCCAGTTTGTCCTGCACTTCGCATTCACGTTCGCGCCCGCCATCAATCACAGTCGAAATAAACGCATCCAGATCTGCGATTTTGAGGTTATGGCGAACATTGCTGAAAGGACGGCCAATATCCGTGGCCAGAAGATTAAACTGCTTTTCGGCCTGCGGGCTGAAGCGGCGAATACTCCCATCGGCGCCCAGCAGCACGATGGGGAAACGGGTGGAAGTTTGGAGGTTGGTAAGGTCCCCATTGAGTCTGCTTAACTCGTTATTCTGGCTGGTCATTTCCTCGTTGACCGTAATGAGTTCCTCGTTCGCGGATTCCAGTTCCTCTTTGGAAGTTTCGAGCTCTTCGTTCGTGCTTTGCAATTCCTCATTGGCCGACTGCACTTCCTCGTGTGAAGCCTGCAAGTCTTGGCTGGCGGCCTGGTGCTGCTCTTCAAGCGATTGCGCGTAATCCCGCGCCTCGGCAAGGTCACGTTCCAATTCCCTAACGGTGCGGGAATTGGCGGAGGACCTATGCGCGGGCGGATCGTTGAGCGGTTGACTAAGGGTGGAGGCCGCCCCTTTCTGAACCAACTCGAAGAGGATGAGGAAGGAGCGCTCCTTCAGATTCTTCAGCGGCAGAACCTCAAGATTTACGAGGCGGGAACGGCCTGCATCGTCCAGCCTTACGTTTTTCCGGGTGGCGGAAACTCCTTTTTTAACGGCTTCGCTGATAAGGACGCGCAGCGGGGAGGTCAACCCCGCGCGCGCCATTTTAAGAATATGAAAGCTGGCTTTTCCGGCAGGCGGCTCCAGGAACAGGCTGGTGAGACCGCGAAACTGGACGACTTCCAGCCTTGAATTGATGAGCACACTTGGGGGCGCAAACCGGTGAACCATAATACGGTCCGCCTCGCGTTGCGCGTCGAGTTCCGATCGGAAACCGGCTTCCGGCTTTTCGCCGCGCCGTCCTGCGGTGGGTTTCCGTTCCGACGCACTTATACGCGATACGGGCAAATGATACGTCGGTGCAGGCCCCGATTTCTTGGAGAAAATCTTTTGTTTACGATCAACCGCTTCGAAGAGGTTCGTGAAAGTGCCGATGGATTCCGAGGCGCCCATAAACAGGAATCCCCCGGCTTTCAAGGCGTAGTGAAAGTTGGTGAGAATTCGCTTTTGCAGCGCCAGTTCGATGTAAATGAGCATGTTGCGGCAGCTCACCAGATCCATGCGGGAAAAGGGCGGATCGCTCAAGACGTTCTGGCGCGCGAAAACACATAGATCGCGAATTGATTTGCACACGCGGTAGCCGGATTGTTCCTCTACAAAAAAACGCCGCAGGCGCTCGGCGGAAATATCTGCGACCACGCCTTTTGCATAAAGCCCGTGCCGCGCCTTTTCGAGAAGCGGGTCATTCAAGTCAGTCGCGAAGATTTGCAGTTTGGGGGCGCCGGATCGCTTATCGCAAAATTCCGTGTAAGCCATGGCGATGGAATATGCTTCCTGTCCCGTGGAGCAGCCGAGCGTCCAAACTCGAACCGGTTCATCAGGCCGCCGATCCCGCACGAGCGCCGGAAACACACTTTTTTTGAGCGACTCAAAAGCTTCCGGATTGCGGAAAAAGCTGGTGACACTAATGAGAACATCGCCATAAAGCAGTTCCAATTCATTGGTGTTTCCTTTGAGAAAACTGGCGTAATCCCCCAGCGAATCGTGCTTGTTTAGCACCATGCGCCGCATCACGCGCCGGTGAATGGTGTTGGGCTTGTAGAGAGAAAAATCCACGCCGCGATGGTTGTGCAAAGATTGCAGGATTTTCTTAAATGCAGCTTGATCGAGCGCCAGCGGCCCGGCCTCATCCGATTGGTGCATCGAAAGCTCGCGTGCGGGCAATGGTTCCTCGGAAGAGCGGGGTCCCGACTTCTTTCGGGCGGCCGCCACCAGCGGATGCCTGGCAATGCGGCCAAGTTCCCGGGCGATCTCCGCCGGGGATAAAATCAAATCCACACAACCCGCGGCCACCGCGCTGCGGGGCATGGAGTCGCATTTGGCTGAATCATCCTGGGCAAAAGTGATGCCGCCTTCGGCTTTAATAATCTCCAATCCCTGAGTGCCATCCGTGGCCGCACCGGAGAGGACAATACCGATGGCCCGCTCGCGTTGATCCTGACCCAGGGATTCGAAGAAAAAATCTACGGAGCGATGCAGGCCAGGCGCCTTCGGGCGAGGCAGAAGTTTTAAAACGCCGCGAGTGATCACCATCGTTTTGTTCGGCGGGATCACATAAACGAAATTTGGCAGAACCTGCGTGTTGTGCCCAACCTCGAACACCGGCATACGGGTGGATTTTGCTAAAATTCGAGCCAGCCCGCTTTCGTGTTCCGGGTCCATGTGCTGAACGAGGACAAAAGCCATTCCGGAATCGATGGGGAGGTTTTCGAGCAGTTTTGTGAAGGCTTCCAACCCTCCCGCGGAAGCGCCCACGCCCACGATTGGAAATCCGGATTTACTCGCCCGGCTGGCTGTTAAAGTTTGTTTTGCCTGCTTGCGTTCGGCGGTGGCGCGGAAAATGCGCAGCGGTCGGCGCATGGAGAGAGCTGCTTTTAAGCCGCGTTTGGACTTTTTTGGGTTTGTTCCTTTGCTTGCATTCATAGGCTGCCGAAACGAGGCGCGCGGGCAGGGCGAAGAGCGCGATGCAAGCGTTGAGCTAAGGGTTTCCCGCAGCGCCACTATAGCACCTTTCCGTAGGGGCGCAACTACGTAAGTTCCGCAAAGCACAGCTTGCAACTTCAGCGTAACAAGTGACACTTCTTACAATAATGGCGACGATATGAGAAAAGCCAGGCCCACCATTCTGATCGTGGAAGACGATCCCGACGATCAGCTTTTGATGCGCCAGGGATTTAAAAAGATCGGCGTCTCTGATCCGGTTCACTGTGTCGGGGATGGATCGGAAGCCATCGCCTATATGATGGGTGAGGGCAAGTTCGCGGATCGAAACCAATACTGCTATCCCACCTTTATTATCACCGATCTTAAAATGCGAGGCGCAGACGGATTTGCCGTGCTCGAATTCTTGAAGGCAAATCCTGAATGGGCCGTCATTCCGACAGTCGTTTTTTCCTCGTCAACTGATTTGGATGACATCAAGAAGTCATATTTGCTTGGAGCCAGTTCCTATCACGTCAAACCTCCAACACATTCGGCGCTGGTGCATCAACTGCTGGTGCTGCACGCGTATTGGATGACATGTGAGGTTCCCGAAGTTGACAGCACCGGGCGTCAAACACATACCCGGAGCGAAGGAAAATTAGGAGAGCGTTTCGCGCAAGCAGGGGATCTCGGGCCGCACGCTGAAATTACCCGACCGGCGGAAAACGAGAACGCTCCGAAACCTTAAATTTCGGAGCGAGCGGAAAAATTGTGCTGTTTAGTTATTGAACGCCCGATAAAAACGTTGCGGACCCGTCGCCTGCAGTGCGTTGTGCGTATAAGTCCACGGGCTTGAGGTCGGAATAGCCGTTGTGACCGTAGTCCAACTATTGGGCGCAAGGGATGTGCTGGTTTCAAGCGTCAGCGGTAATTGCGGGGTGACAATCAACTCGACTGTGACTGCACCACTAGTAGTCCGGGACACATCCGTGAAGGAGGGACCGCTTGAAGGAAGACTTCCGCCATCGCCGTTAAAAGTAACACCGGCCGTAAACGCCAGCGCGCGACCTTCCATGGTGCTGCTCGTGCCCATTGTAATGGCTTGATCGGCAAGAATCGTTCCTTTAAACACCGCAAACGTTCCAATGGAAGCGGAGGTTGTGACCTGCCAGAAAATATTTTTCGACTGCGCGCCACCCGCCAGAATGACTCGAATATTGCTGCCTACCAAAAGATCAGCCGCGACCTGGAAAATCCAAACATCATTGGGACCGCCGACCAAAGTGACGTCGCTGCCGGTAATCATGGCAGTGCCCGTAAATTTGTAGAGGCCTGGTATAAGCGTGAGCCCGCCAATATTGCCGGCGCCGGGGTTCAAGAAAGGGCCCGAGGGAACCGGAGTGCGGTCGCGAGCGTCATTAAACGCGGTAGTGAGGTCTCCTTTGGCTGTCGTCAATCTGTCAGGATCCATAACAGAACCGGCCGGGCCGGCGGCATCCACCGTATAAATAATCCCATTGACCTGCGCCGCATTCAAATGGATCGCCGACCCGGTAATAGGACTCGCGCCGACGTTGCCATTAATGATACCGCCGCCGGTCGTGGTGATGCTCGCCCCTGAAAGTATGGCGAATCCAGCGGTGGTCCCAAGATTCACAGGAGCAGGGCCGGCCCCTCTTGCCGCAATGATCACAGCGCCAAAAACTGCGACGCGATAAAGGTTGGTAACGATGGTGCGTGAGGCAATGGATCTGATCATAATATAAATGGTTCGATTCGATTCCGTGGGCGATTGAGACCTGGACTCTGAGACTGACTCAAGGGCAGCGGAGGAGGACGTGCTTTGTCCTCAATTAAACTCGGATAGATTGACGTTTCGCGCTATGGGGTGTTTACCCCATGAATTTCCGCCAAGAGGTAAGCATTCCAATCATCCTCTATCACTTGCGCGAAAAGCCAATCGACCGCGCTCTTGTTTCTATGGTATCTTCCGCGCTCTGATTGCTGAAAATACAACGGCGCGGCGTTCGCATTTAAAGGACCTTGATTACTCGGTCCTGCAGCAATGCATGCATTGCGGGCTTTGCCTCCCCACGTGCCCGACTTACGATGCGACGAAACTGGAACGCAACAGTCCGCGCGGGCGAATTTCTTTGATGCGCGCCATCGCGGATGATCGTTTGGAGGCGACTCCCACCTTTGCGGATGAAATGTATTTTTGTCTCGGCTGCCTCGCGTGCATGACCGCCTGTCCTGCCGGGGTTAATTATGCGGAGTTGTTTGAACACGCGCGCGCTGAAGCTGAGGAGTCGGGTGTATTAAGTTCTCCCAAACGCAGTGCCATTCGTGCCTTCACCCTCCGCTGGCTCTTCATGGATTTGAACCGGCTCCACTTAGTGGGTTTCGCAATGCGCCTCTATCAGCAGCTCGGTTTTCAAGCCCTTCTTCGCAAAAGCGGCGTACTTAAACTTCTTCCCAAACGACTCCAGGAATTGGAATCAATGACCCCGGCAATTCAGCCGAAATTTACGAGCGAACTTGTCGAAGCGATAACGCCGGCTGTGGGAGAGCGCAAATATCGAGTCGCAATGCTTGCTGGTTGCGCGCAGGACCTCATTTTCAGTGACGTAAACCGGGACACCGTGGAAGTGCTGGCTCAGAACGGTTGCGAAGTGATTACCCCAAGAAACCAGCATTGCTGCGGTTCACTCCATGCCCATAATGGCGAGTGGACCATGGCGCAGGACCTCGCGCGCAAGCAACTCGATCAATTCCCGCCCAACGAGTTTGACGCCATCATTACGAATGCAGCCGGTTGCGGTTCTCACTTGAAACATTTCGCAAAATTGTTGGCGGATGATCCGAAATACCTGGGGCGCGCGCATCAATGGGATGAAAAAGTAAAAGACATTCACGAGTGGCTCGCCCAGATCGGTTTCAAACGTCCGGCCAACGCTCCCGCGCAGAGTGTGACTTATCATGAGGCCTGTCATTTATGCCACGGACAGAAAATAACGGCGCAACCGCGCGAGGTTCTCAAAGCAATTCCGAATTTGAAACTCGTTGAGTTGCCCGAGAGCACCTGGTGCTGCGGTAGCGCAGGTATCTACAATTTAATCCAACCAGAAATGGCGAATGATTTACTGCAACGGAAGTTGAACCATATCGAAAGCACGGGCGCGACCACCGTTGCCACAGGCAATCCTGGATGCCTCCTTCAAATCGTGAACGGCGCCAAAGGCCGTGGTTTGCATTTGCGTGTGGCTCATCCGATTACGCTGCTGGCCGAAGCGTATCGGGCAAGGAACTGATTATGCCCACACGCGCAGAAATCATCGCGGCGTTGATGAACCCCGGCATAATCGCGGTCATTCGTGCCCCTTCGGCTGAAAGTGTTCTCCCCATCTGCGAAGCGCTCGTCGCTGGCGGCGTGACCATGCTTGAAATCACCATGACGACGCCGAAAGCAATCTGGGCGATCAGCAAAGCGCGTGCGGTCTTCGAAGGTCGCGCGACCGTTGGTGTCGGGACCGTCACCACGCCTGCCATCGCGACAGAAGCCATCCAGGCGGGCGCACAGTTTGTCGTCAGTCCCATTGCGCGCACCAGCATTGTCGATGCCGCGCATGCGCATGACAAGCCTGTGATGCTTGGTGCTTATACCGCCACCGAAGCCCAACTCGTGCATGAAGCCGGTTCCGATTTCGTCAAACTGTTTCCTGCGGATGCGTTGGGCCCGAATTACGTCAAAGCATTGCGGGCCCCGCTGCCGCACCTGAAAATCGTCCCAACCGGCGGTGTCGATTTAAAGAACATTGGCGACTGGTTTCGAGCTGGATGTGCCGCCGTCGGCGTTGGTTCGTCACTCATTACCAAAGAGATTCTTTCCGGCTCAAAGTGGGATGACCTGCGAGACCTCGCCGCGCAATACGTCGCCGAAGCCGGGCGGGCTACTCGCTAGATCGCAAACTTCCCATCGCAGGTTGCGGACAACCCCCGTTTGAGTAATGTATCGGTGACGGAGGATTCGGCACCGTTGGAATTCACATGAAACGATTTAAATTTGATCTGGGAATGGGCGGTTTGGGCTTGGTGATCGGACTGCTGAGCGTGCAATTACTGCATACACATGCCAAAAACGAAGCTTCGAAAAATAATCCCGCGCCGAAGCTCCAAATCCAGGATGCACCTTTGCAACGCGAAGGCCGGCTCACGACGAGCTTTGCCCCGGCCATAAAAAAAGCCGCCCCGAGCGTGGTGAACATTTTCACCACCAAAAATATCAAGGAATCGCAGGATCCGCGCCTGTCCCCCTTCTTCAACGACCCGATGTTTCGCCGGTTCTTCGGCGGCGGTGATGAGGAGGAAGATGAGAGTGATAACCCACGCCGCGGTCGCCGGCCGCGCAGCCGTCAGGAACAAAGCCTCGGCTCAGGCGTTATCGTTACGGAAGACGGTTACATCGTCACCAACAACCATGTCGTCGAAGGTGCCGACGAAGTGAAAGTGGTGCTTGCGAGCGGTCAGGAATACACCGCGAAGGTCATTGGCAACGACCCGCCTACGGATTCGGCCGTGATCAAGATCGACGGCAAGGGTCTCCCCGCCGTCACCATTGCCAACAGTGACGAGCTGCAGGTCGGCGACATTGTCCTCGCGATTGGAAATCCCTTCGGCATCGGCCAAACCGTGACCATGGGAATTATCAGTGCTACAGGCCGGGGCGAGTTAGGCATCGCAGACTACGAAGATTGGATTCAGACGGACGCTTCAATCAACCCCGGCAATTCCGGCGGCGCGCTAATTGACGCCGAAGGTCGGCTCGTGGGCATTAACAGCGCAATTCTCAGTCGCACCGGTGGAAACCAGGGTGTCGGCTTCGCAGTCCCCATAAACATGGCGCGCGGAATTATGGAGCGCCTAATCAAGGATGGAAAAGTAGTTCGGGGCTATTTAGGCGTGGGTATTCAGCCGGTCACGGCCGAGTTGAGCAAAGAATTTGGGCTCAAAGATCAAAGTGGCGCGCTCGTGGGTGGAGTGAATGACAATACGCCTGCCGCGGAGGCCGGCATAAAACCGGGCGACGTCATTACAGAATTCAACGGCAAAAAGGTTTCCGATAACCGCCATTTACGCCTCATGGTTTCACAGACCGCGCCTAACACAGCCGTTCCGGTTAAAGTCGTTCGTGAAGGCAAGCCAATGAGTTTCAACGTCAAGCTCGCAGAGTTGCCCACTGAAGACTTGCCCATGCTTGGAAAACGCGGTCCCTCGGGAAAGCAGGCGCCACCCGACGATACTTTAGACGGGGTTGAAGTCGCCGATCTGGATGCAAAGACTCGCCGCCAATTCAACGTTCCGAATGAAGTAAAAGGCGCGCTGGTGACAAACGTCGAGCAGGACTCCACGTCATTCGAAGCCGGTCTCCGCCCCGGCGATGTCATCATGGAAATGAACCGCAAAATCGTAGCGAATGCGGAGCAAGCGGTCGAACTGAGTGACAAAGTGAAAGGCCCTCGCGTTCTCCTGCGCGTCTGGAGCCGGGGCGGCAGCCGCTACATGTTCGTGGACACCCACAAAAAGGGAAATCGCGGCAAGTAACTTGAAAATGGTGGGTTGGGTGGGACTCGAACCCACGACCAATGCCTTAAAAGGGCAGTGAACAACATCGTTTTTGCCTTTATTTTATAGGGTTTTGCTAAATACGTTGCGCGGTTGCTAGGAAAGTTGCTATGGTGCAACGAGATGAAAGCAACCCCCTTCAAAATAATTGAATTCAAGAACCGGGCCGGGTCAACGTCGTGGCGTGTCACTGGAATGCTGGACGGCAAGCAAATTAGGCGCAACTTTTCCAACAGGGCTGAAGCAGATGGGGAACTTCAGGCGCTCGTCACGGCTTGGCTTAATCTACCAGTCACGCCACTTCGCGCGACGCGATTGACTGACGCGCAAATTCAACAGGCGGAAGTTGCTTTTTCTGAAATCGATGGATTTGCACTCTCACTGGTTGAATCGGTGAAATGGGCAAAGCAAAATTACTCAGACCCGCAGAAGCGCATTAGCGTTGCCGAAGCATTCGAAATTTTCCTATCTGAAAAACGTGCCGCGAATTTAAGCCCCGCGTATCTGCGAACACTCAACCAGCGAGTTGGGAGGCTTGCAAAGATTTTTGATACAAAGCTGGTAAGCGATGTTCAAAAAGAGCAGGTGCAAGAAATCCTTTACAGGCGCGGCTCCGGAATCGTGAATCAAGAAAGCGATCACAGGGCGTTCTCAAATTTTTTCACTTGGGCCGTTGAGAACAGTTATTGCGTTAAAAGCCCAATGCACTTCCAGCGACCGAAGATCGATAAAAAGCGGCCAGTCATTTTGAGCCTTGCCGAATCCCGCAGGCTTATTGCGGCGGCAATGGAATACAAGGGCGGCGTCCTGGTGCCATACGTCACCTTGACAATGTTTTGCGGCCTTCGACCAGACTCGGAGATCGGTAGAATTTCATGGGATGATATTGATTTAGTGGATGGAATTATCAGCGTGCCGCCGTATCAAAAAACTGGCGAGCCACGCCAAGTAGAGATTCCAGAAAACGCGGCTGCTTTCCTTGCGGCTCACGCGCCACAGCGAACGCCAATTAAAGGCAAGGGCTGGCGCAGACGTTATAACGCGGTAAAATTATTGGCAAAGTGCGACACGGAAGAGCGGCCTTTCGTACAAGACATTCTGCGACACACCGCAATTTCCAATTATTACCAACTGACAAAAAGCTTCGATAAAACCGAGTATTGGTCAGGGACAAAGGCAAGCACGCTGAAAAAGCATTATCAACGGTTAGTGAAACAATCCGACTGTGACGCCTTTTGGCAGATCATGCCGAACACAATCAGCGCGAAAATCCTAAAAATGGCATAGCAGTCAACCCCCATCGCAAAAAGTTTCTTCGAAAATTCGTTGACGACTTGGCCCCGTGTTTACGGGGTCTTTTTCATTTTCTGGAAATGTCCCCGCAATTGTCCTCAGTCAAAAGTTTCCTTTTATTTCCGCCAGTCCATAAATGGATAGGCGATGAAAGAAACTACATCGCCAGAACTTAGAAACGAAATCAGCAGCGAACCGGAGAAACTGGTATCGGGGCCGCGATTGCTGGAAACATTATTCGACGAAGCTTCCCGGCCAACGCTTCGCACGCTCCGCACTTGGACTAAGCAAAAATCGGTGCCCTTTATTCGCCTTGGGCATTTGATTTTCTTTTATCCGCCCGACGTTCGAGCGGCATTGAGCAAGCGCAACACGATCCGTGGGGGTGCGCGTTGAACACCCCTGGCATCCTTCTGGAAATCACGGACGCGGGAAAGGTCCGATACATCCGACTCGAAACCGGAAACACGATGGAGCCTTCGGACGCCGCACGCGAGGACGTGATTCTGCCAGCGAGCCACGTTGCGACCGTCCACGCCGCATTAACGGAGCATCTTAAGAACACACTCAACCCCGCACTGAAATGATTACCCTACGTTGCAACCTCGAACACGGCTTCATGCTTGAGTCCTACGGTTTCGAGAATGAGGACAGCACGCCAGCAGACACGGCGGATGTAATAAAACACGGCTTTTTTGTATCCCCATCGGACGTGCGGTTTCTCATTGAATCGCTCGAACTTGGGGAAAAGGCATCAGCGAAACACAAAGGCATTTTGATCGAGCGGCTAAAGAAAAAGTAAAAATCCGGCAATCAGGTTCGCAAGACCTGGCCGGATAAAAACTAAACGACGATGCAAAATACCGAGCAACCCTTGCTTAAGTCAAGCCGCCTCTTCATCCATGGCGAGTTAGACGACTTCGGCTTGGAAATGGCAGAGTTTCGAGCCTATTGCCATATCGCACGCCGAGCCGGGGACAAAGGGGAATGCTTCGCGTCAATTTATACCGTTTCCAAAGTGTGCCGGATGCACCCACAGACTGCCCGGAAGTCGATTCGAAACCTTATCGCGTCTGGACTGATTCAAGCGACCGAACGCCCCGGACGAACCACCATTTACCGCCTCGCCCAAGTATCTCAATGGAAGGCTACCCCTACGAAGATGATACACCCCTACGAAAAGGATAGAGGGGTATCGGTTTCGGAGGGGAGGGGTACGAAGATGATAGAGGGGTACCCCTACGAAGATAGTATAGACGAAGTTACTCCCAGTGAAGTTACTCCCCTGAAGGTAATCCCCTCTTTGTCAAAAAAGCGTTTTGTTCCCCCTACTCTGGATGAAGCGACGGAATACGCGAAGGAACGAGGCAAGCCGGAATTGGCGGAAGCGTTTTTTGATCATCATAAAGCGCGAGGGTGGAAATTCAAAAGCGGACTCCCCGTTTCTGATTGGAAAGCAGCGTTTCGGACCTGGCAGCGCAATGCTCCAAAATTCGCCGGTTACTCAAATTCAAAACAGCCCATCAAACCCGATTACGAAAAATGCAGCAAAAACGGATTTTAACTGAACCCCTGCCGCAGGACGAGCGGCACGAAGAAACTTGCGAGGAATGCGGACAGGCATTCAGCACAGCCGTTGATCAGCCACTGAAGGAATCAATTTTTCGGCTAATGGACAGGAGGCTTTACAGGGAGCGCATGAAATTTGACGAAGCCTGGCGCAACCTTTGTGACCTGTGTCTTGATAAGCAGCAGGAACGCCAACGCCGGGAGGATATAGAATTTGCAGCGGCAGCCAAGCGCGAGAAGCGCGAATTCAATTGGCCGAATATTTGCCCGGTGATTTATCGCGAGAGCGATCCAGCCCGCTTACCGGCTGATGCCGTTAAAAATTGGGCAAGAGTAGTTGATTGGAAATATCAGGAGCGTGGACTGATTTTAATCGGCCCAACAGGCGCTGGAAAAACGCGGCTTTGCTACGCGCTCCTTCGCCGGCTCTACGTTGAACAGGGGCACAGTTGCAAATTGTTCAAGTGTGCCGACTTCGCGCACGAACTTCTGGAAATTGCGAGCGAGGGATACGGGGCCAAGCTTCGCCCCTGGCTGAAAGCGATTTGCGAAGCGGACGTTTTGTTTCTCGATGATTTCGGGAAAATGCGTTTCTCGGAAAAGGTAGCAACCGAGCTTTTCGGCATCGTTGAGAAGCGAACCGCGAACGGCCTGCCCATCATCATCAGCACGAACGACACCAGCGACACACTTGCCGACCGCATGGGCGATATGAGCGCAGGGCCATTGATACGACGCCTGCGGGAATTCAACGACACGATAACTTTGACGAACAAGCCCCAGACATAACCCATAACCAAGAAAGACCCACATGACCGCAGACCAGATCAAAGAATTAGTAACCGATGCCCTTACGTTAGCGCGGATGGCTGACCGTCTCGGAAAGACCTCAGGGCAGTTGCTCATTGAAACCATGCAGTTGGCTCAGGCAAAGGAGCTAACCGAGTCGCAACACGCATACCGCGCAACGTGCGCTGATGCCCGCTTGCTGGCGTCGAAAACCTTCAAGGCGCTACACACTGCCCTTGTGCCATTGCAACGGTTAGCGCTCGAACTACACCTTGCTGAGACAAATGGGCACGGCATAGGCGACAACCTGCCAATGCCAATTATGGTGACAACGACAACAGAGACAGGCGGGGAAAATACGCAAGCGTGTTTTTAAGTCATCATCATGACCGGGGCCTTGCCGATTTTTCGGCGGGTCCTTGGTCATCTCAACTGCTCGGGTAACGCGCAACTTGAGCCCCTTCTGTAGGTGCCATGCAAAAATGTTGTTCCACCACAGAACCCCACTCGAATACCTGTGAAAACAGGCCTTTTTATCAATTTGATTGTGCATTGGATAATTGTCCTCAGCCGGAAAGTAGCATCCCAACTTTCACCAGCATATCGTGCTCATGTCGCCAGCGATGGCGGCGGAACTGACGGCGGGAATTCGGCGGGTTGGTAGCCCCAAGAGTTTCCGGCATCAGTGGAAACCAGCGAGTAACAGCCGGGAGGTTGTGAAAGTTGGAGAATCGCCCGAAAGCCCGGAAGGCTTTTAACGCTTCGTAAGGTGCCACGGCAAAACGCCGGGGAATTTCGCCTCTCACAATCCACGCAGTTTTAGCAATTGAGATTTTATGGCATTGCCATCAATCACGGGCAAAACACAGAGGCGCAGCGTTCTTATTGAACGTGCTGGCGTCGATGAAAAGGCCCGCACAGTCACGCTCTCGTTTTCTTCCGAAACGCCGGTTGCGCGTTGGTACGGATTGGAAATTCTCTCGCACGACAAAGGCGCGGTTGACCTTAAGCGACTGAACACCCGGGCGGCACTTCTCTTGAACCACGACCCCGATAAACAAATCGGCGTGGTTGAGGACGCCACCATATCCGGCGGCAAAGGCCGTGCGGTTGTTCGGTTCGGTAACTCCGCCCTGGCAGAGGAAGTATTTCGAGACGTTAAAGACGGCATCCGCGAAAACGTTTCGGTTGGTTATCGGGCCGACAAGATCGAACCCGCAGCCAAGGTAAACGGGCAGGAAGCCTTCCGAGTGACCCGATGGACCCCGCTTGAACTCTCAATTGTAAGCATCCCCGCCGACGAAACAGTCGGCGTTGGACGCAGTCACGAAGGAAAAAATAGTATGCCCGAAGTTACAGAAATTGAACCCCCGCAGAGCGTGGCCGCTGAACGGTCCCGCGTTAAAAATATCACCGCCATGGCGAAACAATTTCGCTGTGAAGATTTGCTAGAGGACGCAATCGAACGGGGAATATCCGAAGAAGTATTTACCCGCTCGATTTTGGACCGCGTTCCAGCATCGAAACCCCTCGGCGAATGCGAAAGCTTTGGCACCCGCAAAGTTTCCGAAGGCCTTTGGCAGCGCGAAGCGAGTATCGGTATGAGCGAGCAGGATTGCGAAAGCTACAGCTTTACCCGCGCAATCCAGTCTGTTGTTGCGAATGGCCACGCCAGCGGCCTTGAAGCTGAGGCGTCACGCGCCGCGCAGAAACTTTATGGCCGCGAAATAAACGGCATCGGCTTCGTTGTGCCGTTGGACGTGCTTTTGCACCAGCGCCGACAAGCAAACTCTTACAACCGCACAATGACAACCGGCAGCGCGACGGCTGGCGGTTTCGGAGTCAGCACTGACATTGCGGTCAGTTCATTCGTCGATTTACTGCGGAAAAAAGCGGTAATTTCGCAACTTGGCACGCGGATTCTAACTGGCCTCGTTGGCAACATTGTTTTGCCAAAACTCACCGGTGACGTGACGGCGTACTGGTTGACTGAAACGGCCACGGTAACCGATTCAGACGCGTGCTTAGGTCAATTGATTCTCACGCCCAAACGCGTGGCGGCCACGACCAAATACAGCAAGCAGCTTGTCATCCAGTCGTCAATTGACGTGGAAACCCTCGTGCGTTCATCCATGGCCGCGCAAATCGCGCTGGCTTGGGATTTGGCCGCAATCGCGGGATCTAATGCATCCGGTGAACCGTTGGGAATTCTGAACACAACCGGCCTTTCAACGTCGGTGACATTCGGAGCCGCAGCGACCTGGGCGAAGATCGTCGAATTCGAAACAAACCTTGCAGCGAGCAACGCTGATACCGGCGCAATCGGCTGGATTGTTTCGCCTGCCACGCGTGGCAAGTGGAAAACGATTCAAAAGGTTTCCGGTCAAGCCGTGTTCCTTTGGGAGAATGGCATGGTCAACGAATATAAAGCCTACGCCACAAATCAAATTCCGACCGGCGATAAAGCCATCTTCGGAAATTTCAATGATTTGATCGTCGGCATGTGGGGCGGTTTGGATGTGGTCATTGACCCGTACTCGCTCGCAACCTCGAATCAAATTCGCGTTACCAGTCAGCTTCATTGCGACATTGGAACGACGCGCCCGACCTCGTTCTGCATTAGTGCGGACTCGGCAGCGCAATAAACAATCTACGGACGCGTTTTATTTGTTTGCGCGTTCGCGGTTCGGATTGAGACCCGAGAACAGCCGGTTGAGATGAGACAGGTAATCCAGACACAGCGAAAGCTGTGGCGTGAGCGTAGGAGCTTGCTACTTGTCCGACTCTCAACCGGCTTCCCCTTTTTACTATGGCAAATGTTGTCGAGATCGTTTTAAAAGCCGTTGACCGAACAAAGTCGGGTTTCACGTCCCCAATCAAAAACCTGACGGACCTGGGTGGGGCGCTCGACAAAGTAAAGCCCGCCTTTCTCACTCTCGCCGCGACCGCCGGGGCCGCGTTCGGCGTAATGGCTAAACATGCGGTTGACCTCAACGACGAGATGGGCAAATCCGCGCAGAAAGCTGGCACTTCTGTTGAGAAGTTTTCTGCCCTCGCATATGCAGCACAGCTTTCCAACGTCAGCACCGAGGCGTTGACAAAGGGTTTTAAAGAACTCTCCAGCAGCATGGTTGCGGCCACCAAAAGCGGGACCGAACAGGAAGCTTTATTTCAGTCGCTTGGGGTATCTGTGAGGGATTCAAGCGGTAACATGAGGGACGCCAATTCCGTTTTGCTCGACGTTGCCACGCGCTTCGCGGACACCGCCGATGGGGTCGAAAAAACAAATGCCGCAGCGAAGCTTTTTGGAAAGACGGGCCTCGAACTGATTCCGCTTTTGAATCAAGGCGCGAGTGGCATCAATGCGATGACGAAGGAGGCGGGAGAATTTGGGCAAGTCGTCAGCAAAGAGGCGGCGGCATCGTCCGAAGAGTTTAAGGACAATTTGACCAAGCTGGGCGCGATGATGCAGGGCGTCGTCAATGGCGTGGTTGCCGAATTTATCCCGACACTCGCAGACCTCTCCAAGCAATTTGTCGAATGGAACAAGCAAACCGGCTTCGTCCAGGCAGCAACGGGAACATTGGTAGATGTTGTAAAGGTTCTCGTTTACTACGTGAAAGCTGCGGCGAACACGGTTAAAGCACTATGGGAAATCTTCAAAGGATTTGCGGCGGGCCTTGTCCATCAATTCGATGCCGTTATGGATATTCTCAGAGCCTTCGCGCAGGGCTTGAAGGATATTGGCTCAATCAGTAAGGCGGTTTTCACTGGGCATTGGTCCGACGCTTCCACGTTGGCTCAGAGCGCTTTGACAAAACTGCAAGGCAACTTTTCAAAGTTCAAAGATGACGTTTTAAAGATCGGTGAAGATACCGCAGGCGGCTTTATAAAGGCGCTGGCGACTTTGGCACAGGGTCCAGTTGCGCCGACGATCGGACAGTATAACTCAACAACGAATGTTTCGGCGTATCGGCGGCCGCCGGACGTGAAACCGCAATCCCCCGTGGCGGGGTTCGACGAAAACGCAGAAAATTCCGACCTCTATCTAAAGCAGCTTCAAAAAATCGCGGACATGACGACGCAGTTGCATACCGAAGGCTTGCGAGGCATCGCCGCCGAAGTTGCTGCCGAAGATCAACGCTTTCAAAAGCAGTTGGAGCAAATCAACGAACTGTACGCGACTGAGGAAAAATTCTATGCGATGACGGAAGAGGCGGAAGCAAATCACGCCCAAAGGAAAATCGAAATCCAGCAAAATTACTTTGACCAAGTCAAGGCGATGATGAAGGAAATGGAGATCAACACCGCCAGCGGCACAGAGGCGATGAGGCTTTCCGAAGATCAACGGTACTCTGACCGCTTGAAGCAAATTGGCTCCCTGAATATTTCGGAAGAGCAATCTTTACAATTGGCTCTCGCCGCAAAACAAGAGCACGCGGCAAAAACGAAAGGCATTTTCCGCGAAGAGTTGGTTGCTGTTTCTGGCGCATTTGGCGGTATGGCGGATGCCGCCAAGGCGTTCGGTAAGAAGGGATTTGCGGCGGCGAAGGCGTTCGCGATTGCACAGGCCACGATTGATACTTTCGTTGCTGCGCAGGGCGCTTATGCTTCGCTCTCAAAGATTCCAATCGTCGGACCCGCGCTCGGTATCGCTGCGGCTGCGGCGGCTGTGGCTGCTGGCTTTGCTCGCGTGGCATCAATCAAATCCACAGACCCTGGCGTTGCCCACGCCGGTTTAACCTCCGTCCCCGAGGAGGCAACCTACATCCTAAACCGTGGCGAGCGAGTGTTAGCGCCTGAACAAAATCAGGACCTCACAAAATTCCTGAACGGCGGCGGTGGGTTCGGCGGGCCAACTGAAATCACAATTAACCTCGACGGGCAGGTATTGGCAAAAGGTATCGGAACCATGAGTCGGGATGGACGCCTTGAAATTTCAACGCGGGCGATTATTTAACTTTATGACACCGAAACCAGAACCGATTGAGGCTGAGTGGCACCGTTTTTTCGCCGCGTGCAATTCGCTGCACCAGATCGAAAACCGCCAAGCGCACCAGGATGACGGCAAACCGCATTTGAGCGCGGCTGTAATCCTGCGCATGGCCGATTCAATTGACGGCGTCGTTGCGCGGAATATGTTCCCAAAGGCCAACGAAGGGCAGCGCAAGCTTGTTCTCGAAGCAATACGGTTGCAAGGGGCGGTTCAAGAGGACGGCGCGTTGCAGGGCCAATACGTCGCCAGCATGGCGGCATTACGTGCGGCATTTCCTGACGATGAAATCTCGCCTTTGCAGCGGTTCTTTATCGAAGAGATGCTTGCCGTTTAAGGGCAACAAAAAACCCGCCCATTTCTGAGCGGGTGCGATTGCGAACAATTGTTCAGATTCCAGGAAACAGGTAATCCGGCGGTTTCGCTTCCGGCGCGGCTGATTGTTCCTCGTAGAATTTGCCACCAATGAAAACGCCCACAACGTGGTTTTGTTCGGGCATTACAAAAATGGGGGCGCAGTGCACCGTAAATGTTTTGTCGTTCACGAAATAGAACGGGCGATAAGCTGTTACCCTTCTGCTGCGGGAGAGCCTTAGTTCATCAGCACGAACACTCCAACGCTTCATTGCTTGTTTCTTGCTCATTGGCTCGCGCTTCAATTTGGCGACCGTGTCGAATTTTGCGCGGCTCATTTCGCGGCCTTTCCGCTCGGTTTCATCTTCCCGCCATGGAAAAAATACGGCAACCCGTGTTTGACTGATAGCGCAACCCCAATTGACAACGCCTCACCAGCCGTCGCGTAATCATCCACCCAAATATTGACGCGCCCGCGACCGATTGAATATTTTGGCTTCGACACATCGCCGCGCAACGTGCGGGAAAGTGTTACGCGTCTCATCATTTCATCGGCCTGCCTGTCAACATAGCCCGCCAGCAATTCGATGGTGACTTGTTCAAGCGTCTTGCCAAGTCCGCTAGCGTATCGGTCAAGCTTACGGCGCTCATCTTTGGCCATTGGGATAGTGATGACGGACGACTCACGCTTGGCAATCTGGCGAGCCGCCGCCTTTCCGCGCTTATTCGCTTTTTGCAAAAGCGGAGTTAACGGGCTGCGTGGGGATTTCTTTTTCGAGGCGGTTGCAACTGCGTTCTGTTTCTTCATAGACAAGAACAGAGCACGGCTGAAAGGCTCGAAACCTTGTCACAAAGCGCCATCACGCGTTCCTTGTTATTCAACCGTGCTCTGATGTCTCTTTTGTTCATTTGTGCCTCCCGGTTGATAGCCGGGTAAACAATTGGCCGCATCCGTTTCGAGCGAATGCTGTGCGGAGAGTGTATTCCGTGGTATACAAAGGCAAGTCGGAATATTCTCGGTTGCTATGGCGGTTGCTAGAAAAACGTCATTTTGTAGCAACTGGCTTCCGTTGGATTCATCTCGTTGCAATTCGACCTTTAAAGGGGTGAATTCGTTTTAAGCCCTGTTTACAGTGGTTTTAGCGGTTTTGCTGGGGTTTTAAATGGTGGGTTGGGTGGGACTCGAACCCACGACCAATGCCTTAAAAGGGCACTGCTCTACCGACTGAGCTACCAACCCCCACGACACGCAAAGCCCGAAGCACCGGGCTTAAAGCGCCGCGAAACCTAGTCGAGGATTCTCCACGCGGCAAGGGTTTTTGCAAGAGCCCTACGGCATCCTTTCAGCATGTCTTTGCCAAAGGTCGGACCGAATTAAATCCAGGTCAGTGGTCCACCTTCCCTTGAGCGCAAATCCCTGTTTCGCCAACAACTCGTCCGGCGGCGTCAAAAACCTCGCGCGTAATCCCGTCACGTTTCGAAAAAACAGATACATCATCGCGTGGATAATTAGCGCTCGCACCCGCCGAACACCCCGGTCGGGTATCTGAAAATCAGATAGCAACCAGCACGCGTCGGTCATGGCCGCGCAACTCAGCTTTTTGACCACGTTTTCGAGATCCCCTGCCGTGAAACAATCCAAAAAAAAGTGCGTTGCAATGACGTCGAATTTTTCCGGCACCAGTTCATGGGATAGCAAATCCGCCTGCACGAATCTCACCTGTGCAAAATCAGGCGCCTCTTCCGTTAGCTGCTTTCTCGCCACCGCTAACATCCGATCACTGGAATCCATCACCGTGATGCGGATATTTGGAAAGCGTTTCGCGCACGCAACTAAAAATCGGCCTGGCCCTTCTCCGACCGTTAAAATGTGCTTCGGTTCACCGATCGAATTCAGGAAGTGTGTCCGGCATTGCTGCAATTTGCCGCCGGCCAGAACTGCCTCCATCCACCGATAATGCGGCGCTAGAACGTTGAAACTCACGAAGCCCACCGCAGCCGGCAAACCCGTAAGCCATGCCACCAAATTCCGGCCATCACTGCACCCACTGCGTAAGCAACCACATCGAGCGGATCACCGATGGCCCCGCGCATCAGGTGCGGGCCGATTAATTCGAACAAAACAGACCAAACCAGGAAATAAAGCCCGATCTCCCCGAACTGTGGCATCCGATCATGATCCCGCAGCCGCAATCTGCGCTGAATTGCCAGAAGCGGCGGCAGTGCGCATGGAATCAGCAAAAGGTCGTTAAAGTGATAAAGCAAAAACGGATTGTGGACGTGCGGCTTGACGATCCATCGATTAACGGCATAGAGAACACACGCCGCCAGAAAGAGTTCGTCCTGAAGATACCGAAATGTTTTCACAACAATGCCATGATCAACAGTCCGAAACCAAGCGCCACCGCGATCTTCAAAATCAAAGTTATCATAATTGTTTAAAACTCTCCTATGACTGGCTTCCTCGCCAGTCGGCGCATTTCCGTCTGGAGAGCGTTGCTTGACACATTGACCTTCGCTGATATGCTCCACCGCTCTGAAAATTCAGGGCACAGGCCGGGCGGATTGACCGTTTGCCAGTGGGATAATTTTACTTTTATGAAGCGCCAGTATCAACCATCAAAAATGCGCCGCAAACGGCAACACGGCTTCCTTAACCGCAATTCAACCAAGAGCGGCAAGGCCACCCTGGCCAATCGCCGCCGGGTGGGCCGGAAACGCCTCACACCCGTATAATCTTCAATGGCGGAACCGTCGAAGCCGTTGCGGTTCAATCGTGAGATGCGATTGCAGGCCAGCTACGAGTTCGCCGCTATCCGCAACAAAGGCCAGAGACTCGTCAAGGGATGTCTCATTGCCAACTGGGTGTCGTTGCCGGAGAGCGCTCATTCGAAACTCGGCGTGATTACCAGCCGCAAAATCGGAGGGTCGGTGGTGCGCTCCCGGGCTCGGCGCCTGCTGCGTGAAGCCTTTCGCCGGCACCAGCACGAGTTCGCGGCTATTTCCCTGGTGCTCGTGGCGCGGAATTCGATTGCCGATAAGGATTATGCCGGAGTGGAGAAGGATTTTTTGCGCGTGCTGGCTGACGCGCGATTGCTGAAACCCGAATGAACGTCCCGAAGTTTTTTTTGTTGAAGTTGATTCGGGCCTATCAGCTTTTGCTGTCGCCGATGCAGAAAGCTATTTTCGGCCCGGGGGCTGGATGCCGTTTCACCCCGAGCTGCTCGACTTACGCCGCCGGGGCCATTGAAGAACACGGCATACTGCTCGGATCGAAATTAGCGGCGCGGCGCATTTGCCGTTGTCATCCGTGGGGCAGCGCCGGGTTTGATCCGGTGCCGCGACGAAATACTTAAATTTATAATGGATCGCACCGCTCGAATTGTTCTCGCTCTCTCGTTGCTCCTGCTCATCGGGTGGCACTATTTGGTCAACCGCATTTATCCGCCCAAACCCGCGCCGCGCGCATTGACTAATGCAGTCCAGCAAATCACCAATAATGGGGGCCTGGCATTCGCCACAACCAACACCGCAAACTTCGCGACGAACAAAATAGATCGTGCCCCCATCGCTACTCCGATCCTTACACCAGCCACTGGACCTGAGGAGCTGGTCGTGTTCGAAAACCAGGACGTCCGCTACACGTTCACTTCCCTGGGTGGCGGCATTAAGACGATCGAATTAAAGCAGTTCCCTCAATTCGTCGGCTGCAAAGAAGAGTCCGGGAACACAAATGTCCTCGCCACGTTGAATCGTCACGCGCCTGCCCCGGTTTTTGCAATTCTCGGAGGTGACGATGACGGCGGCGCATTCCATTTAACGAAGACTGCCACGGGCGTTCGCGCCGAGAAGTTAATGACAAACGGCCTTGCCATCATCAAAGACTTCCAGGTCCAAACCAATTATTTGCTTAAAGCTGCCGTGCGCATGGAAAATCGCTCCGCACAGCCAGTTCGAGTGCCTTCGCAGGAATGGGTTGTGGGCACAGCTACGCCCATGGGGCAGCGCGACGAAAGTTTACACATCGGTTTCCAATGGTACAACGGCACCAAAACCGAACAAGTCACGGACGCCTGGTTCCAAAATAAAAGTTTCGGCTGTTTCCCGGGGACTCCGCGCACCGATTACAGCGCCGGCGCCAGCAATGTTTTTTGGGTGGCGGTAAACAATCAGTTCTTCACTATTATCGCTGGCTCAACCAATCCGGCCAACCAGGTGGTGGCGCATCGAATTAATCTCCCCCCGCCCACCGCAGCCGACCTTGCGGCGGATAAACGGGCCTTTGCCCGCCCCTTCGGTTACCAGGCGGCCTTTCTCTCGCAAGCTACGGTGCTCGCCCCCAACCAGTCCTTTCAACAGCAGTTCGATCTTTTCGCCGGACCCAAGGAATATAAGACGTTGTCCCACGTCGGAAATGACTTCGACCACGTCATGGGCTTTAACGGTTTTTTCGGTTTCTTCGCGAAAGCCCTTTTGCTCTCGATGAATGGTTTGCATGCGCTGGGCTTGCCCTATGCGCTCGCGATCATCGCGATCACCGTCATTATCAAAATTGTTTTTTGGCCGCTCACCATGGCCAGCACGCGCTCGATGAAGCGCATGTCCGCCTTGCAGCCGCAAATCAAGGCGATCCAGGCCAAATATAAAGACGAGCCGCAGAAGATGAACACCAAGGTCATGGAGTTCATGAAGGAAAACAAAGTCAGCCCCCTGGGCGGCTGTTTGCCCATGCTCCTTCAAATTCCCGTGTTCATCGGCTTTTATCAGATGCTTCGCAGCGCGATTGAATTGCGCGGCGCAAAGCTATTATGGGCCTGCGATCTCTCCCAACCGGACACCGTGTTTTATATTCCCGGTCTTGATTTTCCAGTGAATCCTTTGCCGCTCATCATGGGCGTGACCCAGGTTTTCCAGGCCCGCATGACACCCCCCGCCCCCGGCATGGATCCGGTCCAGCAACAGATGATGCGTTATATGCCCCTCATGATGGTGGTGTTCCTCTACAATTTCTCCGCGGGCTTAACGCTTTACTGGACCGTGCAAAACCTGTTATCAATTTTGCAGATGAAGCTGACGAAGGACAAGAATCCTGCGGCCCCCGGCGCCACTCCGGCTCCAGTCGCAGCACGTCCGGCGCCGCGAAAATTACGGTAAATCGCCAGCGAGTTATTATGCCTGCAGAACCAAAAGCCATTTTACAGGAATTACTCAAGCTCCTTGGTTTCGAAGTCACGATTAACGAGCAGCACGTTGATGATGGCACCTTGCTGGAAGTGCAAACCGATGATCCCGGCCGCCTCATTGGCCGCCAGGGCCAAACTCTGAGCGAACTGCAGTACATCACCAACCGCCTCATTTTCCGCCTCGACCAATCCGCCCCTAAAGTCACCGTGGACGTTGGCAACTACCGCGGCCAGGCTCGCGAAGCCCTCGTCAAAAAGGCAATGGACGCCGCCGAAAAAGTCCGCCGCTGGGGTGACGTCGTCGAACTCGAGCCATTGAATGCCTTCGACCGGCGCATCGTTCACACTGCGTTGAAAGATGACCCCGCCATCGAAACCCACAGCGTGGAAGTGGAGGGCACCGATAAAAAGGCCATCCTCCTTCGCCCAAAGCATTAAGCGCTTTTTAGTTGGGAAACAACCGCCGGCTACGGTTGAGCTATTTCCAGTTCCGCTTCCTTTGCGGCGCAGAAAAATCGGTTCACGGCGTTTAAGTAGGCCCGTGCGCTGGCTTCAATAACGTCAGTACTCGCGCCTTTGCCGGTGACGATCTTTTTGTCGCCGAAATCAACCTTCACCGTCACTTCCCCAAGCGCATCTTTACCTTGGGAAACCGCGCGCAATGAATAATCGAGCAACCGTCCCTTCGTGCGCGTGAGGCGATCGATCGCTTTCAACGCCGCATCCACCGGCCCGTCCCCAATGCTTGCGTCCTGCAATGGTTCCGCCTCCGCCCCCGCGTGATGCAAGCGCACTGTCGCAGTGGGCACCGTTTGATTCCCGCTGGTGACATGCAAATAATCGAGCGTCCAGGTTTCTGGCACCTCGGTGATTTGGCCTTCGACGAGCGCAGTCAAATCGTCATCATAAACAAACTTCTTTTTGTCCCCCACTTCCTTGAAACGCGTGAAAATCGCCGCCACGTCAGTCTCCGTCATTTTGAATCCGAGATGTTTCAACCGCGACGCCACCGCCGCTCGTCCGCTGTGTTTCGTGAGTGGAAGTTCGGTAACTCCCCAACCCACGTCCTGCGGATCCATGATTTCGTACGTCTCCCGTTTTTTCAAAATGCCGTCCTGGTGAATGCCGCTTCCGTGCGCGAAAGCATTTTCGCCCACAATCGCCTTGCTCCGTTGCACGACCAATCCGCTCATGTGCGACACAAGCCGCGAGGATTTCACGATCTCCCGCGAATTCACCCCGCACTCAAGACCGCCGAAGTAATCCCCCCTCGTCTTGATCGACATCACCACTTCTTCCAAAGCCGCGTTGCCCGCGCGTTCACCAATCCCATTCACCGTGCATTCGATCTGCCTCGCCCCCGCCCGCACTGCTGCGAGCGAGTTGGCCACCGCCAAACCAAGGTCATTATGACAATGCACGCTGATGACCGCTTTGCCCGATTGAAACTCCGGCACCTCTTCGTACAAGCGACCAATCAACGCTGCATACTGTTCCGGCACCGCCCAACCCACCGTGTCCGGAATATTGAGCGTTGTGGCGCCCACCGCGATGACCGCTTTGCACACCTGCACGAGAAACTCAGGCTCCGTGCGCGAAGCGTCCTCCGGTGAAAACTCCACATCATTTACGAAACCCTTCGCCCGCTTCACCCCATCCACTGCCAACCGAATGATTTCATTCTGCGCTTTGCCGAGTTTGAATTCGCGGTGGATTTTTGAAGTCGCCAAAAACACATGAATTCGTCCACGCTTTCCAGCCGGCTTAACCGCTTCCCCCGCCGCATCGATATCTTTGGGCACGCACCGCGCGAGTCCGGCAATGATCGGCCCTTTGATTTCACTGGCGATGGACCGCACCGAATCGAAGTCTCCCTGGCTCACAATCGGGAAGCCGGCTTCGATTACATCCACCTTCAGCCGCGCAAGCTGGCGGGCGACCTCAAGCTTCTCGCGCAAATTCATGGATGCGCCCGGGCACTGCTCGCCATCCCGGAGGGTGGTATCGAATATAATGATGCGGTTGCTTTTCATATCTTTCTTAATGGTACAAACAAAAACCCCGCGGCCGTTTTATTTCGGCAGCGGGGTTTTTGAGACTTAATCTTCCGTGACTAGTTAAAACCCGGCCGCCTCTCTGCTTGCTAGCAGAGTTCCAATAAGTGGCAGCAGGTTAATCCCGATCACGGAAGCACCATTACTGTGCGGTCCCAAGCTCGTCAACCACAAAGTTCGAGAGCGAATCCTAACACTCACTTGGTAACATCCTTCGCGACTCGAACCATTCGATCAAACTCCTGGCGGCCGCCGAAGTACTCATAGTTAATACTCGGAAATAATGCGACTTGCTCCAGAAACTCCCGATGCTTACCGCATTTATATGCCCACCACGCATAGTTATGCCGGTAGCTGACTTCCTCCGGATTCAGTTCAAAAAAACGTTCGTAACTGTTCCGCACATCCATCCACACCGCGGGATTGAGCCAATATTTTGGTTGCTGCTCCTTTTCCAAATACCTTGAGACCGTCACATGAGCATCCACCAGGAACAACGGGACCGTCCCCTTCCATTGCGTTGAAGCTACACATTGACGTCCGAATTCCAGCACATCTTCCGCGCTTCCGTACCATTTTGGGTCCAGATAATTCGCCTTTGCTTGCACCGCCGCAAAGCATGCAGGATCAATCTGCATCGCTCGGTTGAACCAGATTTCCATTTCCGCCCGCGGTAACTCCTCCCCCACACACACCGATATCATCGCCAGCGGAATAGCCGTGTCTTTCTTTTCCAACTCCCACGCTTTTCTCAACGCTTTGTCGCTGATTTTAAGATTCTCTTTGAAGGCCTCCCATCCTTTCGACGTAACTGTATCGGCAAAACCAGTGCCCCGGGCGTCCCACGCTTTTTTGATATGAATCTTCCCTTTGAGGAGATGTGTGAACGCCTGTTCCGACCACAATCTTTCCGCCGTCGGCAGCAGCAGTTGTTCAATTTCCGAGCGCGCTCCATCATTTATTTCGCACGCCTTCCAAACCTGGCTGCACAGCTCCTCTGCTTCCTGCGGCGGCATCATCGAGTCATGCAATGCTTCTTCCAGATGCTCAATGGCTCCCGCCCGTAACTGCGTCAGACTCGGAGGATGACCATTTGTTCCGAGACTGAACTTTAACGCCTCCGCCGCGCGCAAATTCGCGTAAGCCTTTCGGATCGGCGCGTAACCAGTTGATTCCATCAATTGCGCGACGGCTAATCCTTCGCTCGCCAGGATGGCATCGGTCATCTGCGGTTTCTGTGTCAGCGTGAATCGAATGTACAGATACTTTACCAGGGGATCATCACAACCGGATGCCACCGCTTCAGCAGCCTGCTCTTTGATTTCGGTGCGAAGGGCCGCTTCACGATCTGAAAACGGTGGCAGCGCCCGGATTTGGGCAAAGGCTTCAAGCGCCGCAACTGCGTTGGCGTCCCATTTCGGATCCTTTTTGCCGCTGACCTTGTAATTCTCTACCGTCGTAAAACGATTCCATTCATGCCGGTAATCCAAATCGTTATGGTTCTTCGAAGCTACTTTCGTGGGCGGTGTGAACGGCTTGACCCCAATCGCGGCTAAAGTCTCCTTCGACTCCGCCTTCTTTTTGCAACCAACGCAAACAGCGAGCACTGCTAGCCAAAGGCAGACTACTGGCTGGGAGATTCTTGAGTGCATGCCTCATTTCAGCAGGAAATAACCTGGACATCAACGAATCTGCGCGGCAGCCCGTTGACTTTCGGGGAAACAAAACTTAAACATTTCGCATGGGTCTAACCGGATTCATAAAGACGCTGGTTTCCGTGGCGCAGCCAGACCCTGCTCAACTTTTTACACCCCACGCCGCTCAGGTTATTTCCCTCGCACGCGCGCATTCAAGCGATCTTGAATGTCGGCTCGCCGACCTGGCGCCCGGTTTCTTACAGATTCCCGGCTGCGCTCTCCTCGTCTTGCGTCGGTTTGTTGACTTGAAGGAATTACAAACTGTCATGTCGATGGAATGTCCAGTGACGTTGGACGAATTGCTCATTCTTGCCGTTCAGGAACAGAATCGGTTGGCCCATAAATACCTCGGCACCGAACATCTGCTCCTAGCTATTTCCATTCATGCTAAAAACCCCGCCGCCGAATTTCTTTCGAAGAATGGCCTCACAACCGAAGTGCTGCGCGAAGAGATCTTGCGTGAATTGGACCCGAACAATTTGCATGTCCCCTCTTCATAATCATGACTCCAGAAGAATTCCAGCGTGCCCTGCCGTTCGTGCGCGATTGGATTTCCGATACTCTCGCAACGCATGCCTCCAAGGCGAAACCGGTTTCCGACTTTTCCTTTCCTCGATTGGGCCAATTTTACGATGAAGGACTTCTCGACCGCGCGAGGGTTGTCTTCGTCGATCGCTGTCCGGTTCCTCCACTTTCCGCCTTAGGCCTCCATGAGTTTGAGGACTTTGAAAACATGAACCCGGCCGGCATCACTTACTTAAATACATATTTTGCCCTGTGGTACGAAGCAGAGCGAGAATCATTGCACTTCCACGAACTCGTCCACGTCATTCAATGGAATATCCTCGGGTTTGAACGTTTTCTCGCCTGCTACGCCGAAGGAATTGCCACATACGGATACCGCCAAAGCCCACTCGAAGTAATGGCCTATGACCACCAGAACCGCTTCGAGTCCGGCTGCAAGCCCTACTCCGTTGAGTCCGAAGTTAGGTCTCAACTGCGCGGAGTGATTTAGCAACAGCCTCCTCCAGCCCTTTTTTCAGCCCGCGCCCCCCCCTCACCAAATAATTCAAAAATCAGGGTTGCGGCACGCTGATCCTGGGCTAATGTTTCCCCCTAAATCTTGGTAAAGGCATCCCGTAATAAAGTTTCGCGCCGTTCTTTCCTGGCCACAGGAAGTATGGCTGCCGCCGGCCTTTGGGTTGGTGGATCGGATCGGTTCAGCGCCCGCTTCATTCGCGGGCTTTGTTCGGATTGCACGCACGGCGTGCAGAACCCTCGCAAACCCAGGCCTATTGCGTGGAACGACAACGCCATCACGGCCGCATGGATCGGCCACGCGACGGTGCTCCTGAATTTTTACGGCGTTAAAATTCTGACGGACCCCGTCATGTTCGACCGCATCGGTTGCGATGTTGCGGGCCTCACCATCGGCCGCAAACGCCTCGTAGCCCCCTCGCTCGCGATTGCTGAACTGCCAAAAATCGATCTGGTCCTTCTCTCTCACGCGCACATGGACCACTTGGACCTGCCTTCACTACGGGCGTTGCCAAAAAGTGCAAATGTTATCACCGCCTCCAAAACAAGCGACCTCATCCAGGATTTGCGGTTCGCTTCGACTAAGGAGTTGAAATGGGGCGAAACGACCCGTCTCGCCACCACCAGCGGTGAACTCGAAGTCGAAGCGTTCGAAGTGAACCATTCCGGAGCCCGGTGGAGCAGCGATAGCTATCGCGGTTACAATGGCTATCTCATCCGCAAAGATGGTCGGCAGATCCTTTTCGGCGGCGATACCGCCCTTACTTCCAATTTCAAAAATTTAGCCGGACGCAAGTCAGACCTCGGCATTATGCCCATCGGTTCCTATGGCCGTCTCGGGGCCAGTCATTGCACCCCCGAACAATCTGTTGCCATGGCGAACGACGCCAGCGTCCAATATTTTCTCCCCGTCCATCACAGCACCTTCCCCATCGGCAAAGAACCGATTCTCGAACCGATGCAGCGCCTCGAAGCCGCCATCGAACCTCAGCGCATCGCCCTCCGCCAAATCGGCCAAACATTTTCAATGGCGTAATTCCAGGCCGCTCCCTGAAAGTCGAATGGGTCAAGCGTTGCAGGCGAGGGGTTTCTCAGAGCTGGAGTTTGAATGACCCCCTGTTTTAGCCGGATTCGGCGAAACAGCCAGCGAAGTATTCCTTGACGGAAGTCATCCGTACAAAAAAGATGGCGGCTCTCCAGGGAGAGAGTCGCCGGTGGAGTTCGGGAAACCAAGCCAAGGAACCCTCATCCACCGCAGCCAACATAACGCACGTCTGAGATTACGCTATCAGTGAAATGCTGAATTTCCCCACCTCCCTTTTACGCAGCCGGTTATCCCTCCTTTTCGCTTTAACTCTCTGCGCCCTGCACACAACTGCAGGCGTTTTCTTCCGCGAAAAACTCGATGCAATAGACGCCGCCGTTGCCAAAGCAATTTCTGAAAAGCGCCTGCCGGGTGGCGTCATTTGGCTGGAACGAAATGGAGGCGTTTACGAAAAAGCCTACGGTCAACGTTCGGTATATCCCACCAATGAACCGATGACTGTGGACACGATCTTCGATGCGGCCTCAGTCACGAAAGTAATCGCCACCACTTCCGCGATTATGCTCCTCATCGAGCAAGGCAAAGTGAAACTTGAAGATCGCGTCGCCGCCTACATTCCTGAATTCACCAGCCACGGTAAAGATAAGATCACCATCCGCCACCTCCTCACCCACACTTCCGGTTTACGACCGGATATTGAGTCCCGCCCCCCATTCGACGGGTATCACATTGCCATCGAACGTGCCTGCGCTGAAGTGCCGCACCATCCGCCAGGTGAAGTGTTCGTTTACAGCGATATCAACTTTTTTGTTCTCGGCGACGTCGCGCAACGAGTCACGGGCATGGGGTTAAACGAGTTTCTCCAACAGAATGTCTTTGGCCCCCTTCAAATGCGCGACACAACCTTTCTTCCCAGCCCGGAGTTGAAGCCTCGCATCGCTCCCACGGAGCGCCGTGAAAATTCTGTTTTCCGGGGCATCGTCCACGATCCAACCGCGCGTTGCATGGGCGGCGTTGCCGGCCACGCCGGCTTGTTCACAACCGCTGCAGATACAGCTCGCTTCTGCCGCATGCTCATTAATGAAGGCACACTTGACGGTGTCCGCATTTTTAAGCCGGAAACCGTCCGCTTGATGAGTTCCGTTCAATCGCCCACCAATCTCGTCGAACGTCGCGGGCTTGGGTGGGACATCGACTCGCCGTTCTCGAGTCCGCGCGGGAAACTTTTTCCTGTGGGTTCTTACGGGCACACTGGCTGGACGGGAACCTCGCTTTGGATTGATCCTTTTTCGAAAACTTTTCTGATCTTTCTTTCCAATCGGAACCATCCGGATGAAAGCGGCAGCGTCGTGGCTTTGCGCTCACAGCTCGCAACTCTGGCCGCCGAATCAATTGAAGGATTCAACTTTGCATTCGTTCCGGGCGCCCTCGCCGCTGCGCCGCCAAAGCCTCCTACGCCCAAAATCGACCAGCGCAACGTGCTCAACGGGATCGACGTTCTTGTTCGCGACCAGTTCGCCCCTTTGAAAGGTTTGAAAGTCGCGCTGATCACGAATCACACCGGCACGGATCGCGAACGCAATCCCACCATCGATCTCCTGCACAAGGCCGCGGGAGTGAAACTTGTGGCGTTGTTTAGTCCCGAGCACGGCATTCGCGGCGCGATGGATGAAAATATCGATGATTCCACCGACGCCAAAACCGGTCTTTCCGTTTACAGTCTTTATGGAAAAAGCCGCTTTCCCTCCTTGGCGCAATTGAAAGGCGTTGACGCTTTGGTTTACGACATTCAGGAGATTGGTTGCCGCTTTTACACGTACATTTCGACGATGGGCAATTGCCTTCAAGCGGCGAGCAGCAACCACGTGAAAATGATCGTGCTCGATCGGGTGAACCCCATTCGCGCGGATATTTTGGAAGGACCCATTTTGCAAGGCGAACCAAACTTCACCGCCTTTCACACGATTCCTGTGCGCCACGGGATGACGGTGGGCGAACTCGCCAAAATGTTTGCCGCGGAGCGCAACCTCAACGCGGATCTTCAGGTCATTCAGTGCGTCGGCTGGCGCCGCACGGATTGGCTCGACGAAATAGGGCTGCCCTGGACAAACCCATCCCCCAACATGCGCAGCCTCACGGAGGCAACGTTGTATCCCGGGATTGGCCTGCTTGAAACGGCGCTTTCCGTGGGCCGGGGCACGGATACTCCCTTCGAAGTGGTCGGCGCTCCCTACATAAACGACCTTCTATTCGCGAAGGAATTGAATGCGCTTGGTCTTCCCGGAATTCGTTTTCTGCCGGTCCGCTTCACGCCCAAAGCCAGCGTGCATCAGGGCAAAGAATGCGGTGGAGTCAACCTCATCGTCACAGACCGCAACGTAGTTCGACCTGTAACGGTCGCGATGAACCTCGCTGCAACCCTCGAACGTCTCTATCCAAAAGAGTTCGACGTTCAAAAGGTGCAAACCCTCCTGCGCCATCCGCCCACGATTGAGAAACTACAAGCTGCCCCGGTCAACGCAGCGCAAATCGTCGAATCATGGACCCCGGAATTGCGTGAGTTCGAAAAACGACGCGTTAAGTTTCTGCTTTACTAGGAGGCGCCTCACAACTGCTCGCGAGGGGGATGGATGAGTTGGATGAATTCCCGGCCGAATCCCTGGCAGCGGAATAATGCGGGACCAGGTGGGATCTCCAGATTCAAACCGGTTATCCACAGAGGGAGAGGGGCAATAAGCCTTGAGCAATTCTTGGATTGGTGCGAAAGTTGTACTAGATGAGCGCCACTGTTGTCCGCGCCAAGCGGCAAACCACGTTACCCGAAGACGTTTGTAAGGCTGCCGGTATCCGGATCCGGGACCAGGTGGAGTGGCGGTACGAAGGCGGTGAAATCCGGGGCCGAAAGTTAATTCCAGCCGTGAAGCGGCCGCGCTTGGTCCGACCCATCACGTTCAAGGATTTATTGATACTGCCCGAACATATCGAGGTCGATTTCGAGCAGGTTCGGGAGGATTTCTCAAACGAACGAGAGAGCCGCGATGAGCGCTTATTGGGATAGTTCAGCGCTTTTGAACGCCATTGTTTCCCAGGCAGTAGCGGCTCGTCTCGGTCCCGGCGATGTAACGCGGAGCCACGGGTTTTGCGAGGTGTACTCTCTTTTAACCGGTCGCGGAATTCCAACTAAAGATGGACGGATCGGCTTCACTCCTGCTGATGCCGCACGAATCATCGAAAAACTAGCCAATAAACTCACTATTCGCGATTTGAATCGGCCGGAAACGTTGGATGCCTTGCGCGATGCGAGGCGACTCGGAGTTCAAGGCGCGCGAGTCCACGATTTGATGCACGCGCGCAGCGCCGTGCTGGCAGGCGTTGACCGAATTTTTACACGTAATATCGCCGATTTTCAGGGCTTGACTGGTAACCTACCTGTGGAAGCGCCTTAATTTGCTGGAAGTGGTTGGGGCAGACTACAGCCCCTAATCGCCTTTTGCCTCTCTACAGCTTACTGCTCAATTTACCGCCTCCCTCGCAAAACCACTGCACCTATAACGAATTCCCCGTCTCCTTCAGGCACCGTCACCTCATTTTCAGACATACTAAATCCGGCTCCGCCCCGGAGCCGGCTACCCTTCATTGCATTAAGACCTACTCTTAATAGATAATTTCCGGCGGGCACCGCTGGAATCTCGAATGTTCCGTCGGCACGAAGTTCCAACGCGAAATCCTTCCGCTTACGTTCCCAATCCCGTCCCTCTTCGCTAATCCAGAAAGCAGTGTAGGCTTTCTTCATCAATTCAGGATTGGCTCGGTACTTTTCATAACTCGGCGTTCCCATCTTGGATCCCAGAGTCGCGAACTCTACTTGGGTTGACCAATCGATATCCGGTTTGCCTTCAAATCTCAGGTTTCCGCGAATGGTACGTCCCTCCGGCGCATATAGGACTTCAGTCGTTCCCCCTGGTTGAATATCGATTTGCATATTATGTGATAATTGGCTGCCCTCGCCTCTCGCCCGCATCCACCCAAGCGTCAGTTCCATTGGCGGGACGTTTTCAAATACGAAATGCCCCGTGTCATCTGCCGTAGCGTTGAAACTGAGAATCGTTAGCGATCTCTCATTTCCATTTGAGTTCGGGCAAGTCAGTCCCAGTTCCATATTCTTGACGACTTCGCCGTTGATAGTCGCGATGCCTGAAATCCGCCCCCAGGGCTTAAGTTGGATTGCCTCACCGTTCGTCCACTGGCTTAGGCGAATCTTGCCGAATCCGCTCGGAGCTACCACGAATATGGAATGAGCATCAAGCAGTGGCGCGTGCTCGAACCTCCCGTTGCTGTCGGTGCGCACAAGAATGGATTGTTCCGTATAAATTAAGCGGCATTCCGTTGCGAGAATCGCTCCCATTTCCTCCGTGCATAACACCACATCCGCGCCAACGGCGCGCTCGCCATCCGGCTTTAGAATGGTTCCTGCAATCGATTGACTTTTGTTGAGAGCTACTTGGATTTCATGGGGCTCATCGAACCGGAGCAATTTTGTCCGCGCGGGCGAATAACCCCGTGCTCGCACTTCAAATACAGTCTGGCCTTTGGAGTCACGGGAGGTGAAACGGTATATTCCTGCTACTGGGTCGATTCCCTTTTGGAGCATTGAACTCCCCGCGTCATAGTAAACTTCGAATGAATTGATTGGATGTTTGGAGATCGCGTCGATTGCACCAATGGTGATCGTAACCGGCTTGTTGGGCGCGATCGATTGGATGGTGATTACGTGTCCCTCAGTCCCCGGCTGAACGGAAACGTTGGTGCGAGAATAACCAAAAGCAAAGACGCTTAGCTTGATCGGCTCATTCGGCGATGAATCCCAGGAATATGTTCCGAGCGCATCCGTCTTGCCACTCCACCCCGAGGGACTCTGATGCGACTCATCTTCTTGTATCGTGATTTCCGCGTCAGCCACCGGTAACCCTCGTTCATCGACCACCTGTCCCCGCAGTCCAACACTCGGCACTAGTCTAAACGAAGCATTGATTGGCCTGTCCTCAACTCGCAACGTCTTGGTTTCAGGAGCATATCCGGAGGCTTCGACTGTGAGGATCAAATCGCCTCGGTGGCCATCGCGGAATGCGAACTCCCCTTTGGTTCCAGTGGTTTGTGCCGTGTCTTTTTGATACCATCTGCGGTCTTTAATCACCCTTGCGCCTTGAATCGGTAGGTCGGACTCGTTTATCACCATCCCGCTTACGATAATGCCAGGTATCATCCGCATTTCCGCGCGCCCCGAGAGGAAATCGGCACTGGGCAGCAAAACTGGACCAATGATTAGACGATTACCTTCCTTGCAGCCGTAGCTCGTTTCGCTGAATAGCGGGTGTCGCAGTGAAAGTATTGTGGAACTGAAATCGGATCCGACATGATTGCACTGCCAATGTCCGTTCGAATCGGTCACTTCCGCATGACCGTTGTTCATGAACGCATCGCTTTCGCGAGGTGCCGCACCGGGAAGGCTCGGGCCGGAAAAAGTTAACTTGACCCCTGTAATCGGCTCGTTGCTGGAATTCCGAACAAATCCCCCGATTTCAATCCCTCGCTCCATCGTTGCTATGTAGGCCTCGGGCACATCGCTAATGTCATCATGCTGCGAAACTGACCAACTCACAAAACGTGGGACATATCCGTCCTTGGAAAGACTCAGGCGGAAGAAAAAGTCTCGATCGAACTCGGTTGGAAATGCCGCGAGCACCGTCCCGTTCGAGGAAGTTTGCAAAACTTCACTCTTGGAACGCCTCCCATCGGTAACCGCATACAATTTCACCTCTACATTTTCAAGGCTTACTCCGGTTTTTCGATCGACGACTTTCAACTCCAACGTTTTTGCCTTTGGGAGTGCAGCGAACGGCTGCGAGGGCTCCTTGGATTTTTTCGGTATGGATCCCGCAGCAGTGGCTCGATTTTCTACGGTATTGGCACGATGCGACGAGCCATTTTGCCAGAGAAACCAAATCCCCACTCCTGTGAACGCGAGTACCGCTCCCCTCATTAGAGTGCGCTTGCTAAACCAAAGCGACTTGAGGGTTGTTGCCGCTGTCGATCCCGCGATGGACGCCATCACTTGATTGACAATTTGCTTCGGAGCCGCTTGCACGGCGTTGGCGAGGAGCGCAACGCTCACCGCCCCAGCCGTCGTTTTGATCCCGCGTGATTCAAGGACGTCCCGCAACTTTTCAAGCGCTCGGTTTACCCGCATTCTCGCGGCGTCCGGCGGCACGCGCAATGTCGCTCCCACTTCCGTGAAACTCTGGCCGCCGAAAAACCGTAATATCACTGCATCACGTTCGCCAGGCGCCAGTTCGGACAATGCTTCATCGATGACTGGGCGGATTTGCTCCCAGTCCTTGCGATTCTCGGATGCCTCCATAGGAATTGCCTCCCGCTCTGCGCGCCGGCGTTCCTTCCTGAGTGCTTCCAAGGCGCTTAAGCGCGTATCTGCATGCAGCCACCCCGCCAATACGACCTCACGCGGCAACCTCGCGGCGTTCCGGGCGAGCTTTAGAAAAACCGTTTGCGTTACGTCTTCAGCCAGATGGAACTGACGCACTTGTCGAAGCGCGGCCGAATAAACAAGATTGAGGTGCCGTCGCACCAATTCTGCGAAGGCCTCCTCATCTTTTTCCGCGGCATATCGCCGCAGCAATTCGCTGTCCTCGCACATGTTCATCCCTTTCCTAATAAGATGCCGCCGCGCGCCAAAAGCGAACAGGCACCGGGACTTACAAAAGACTTTCTTACATATCTTTAGTGCTTATCGATCTCATAATACGAATCGATGTGGGTGGGGCATAACTTACGGAAAATTGACCCTTCCTTAAAGAATTTGACGCATAATTCTCGCCTTTTTTCGCTTAAGAAACGGATAATTAACGCAAAATTAACGCAAAATTAACGCTTAACTGACGCATCACCGGAATGCGACATTTGCAACCCGTTCCATATCAACCGCCATCAAAAAAACCGGCGCTCAATCTGGGTACCCTCCCCCCTTCAGCTTAGGGTCGATGGCTTATTTGAGGTGGGGAAGCAGTTCGGTACGGGTGTAGGCGGCGATTACTTTGCAGCCTTTGGCTTCGATGTTTTGGCGTCCGCCTTGTTCGCGATCTACGAGGATGGCGGCGAAATCTACTTTGCCGCCGGCTTGCTGGATCGCTTCGATGGCTTTGATGGTGGATTCGCCAGTGGTAATGACGTCGTCGATGACAACGACGTTGTCGCCGGAGGCAAAGTTGCCTTCGATAAGTTTGGTTTGGCCGTGGGCTTTGGGGGCTTTGCGAACGACGAAGCTGCTGAGGGCAGTCGCGGGATTGGCCATGTAGGAGGAAAGGGAAACGGCGAGGGCAATTGGGTCGGCACCCATGGTGAGACCGCCAACGGCTTTGACCTGGGACTTGCGGGCGGTGGTTTCCTGAAAGATTAGGTGCCGCATCACGTGGCCGACGAGCCAGGCGCCGCGGGCATGCAGGGTGGTGAGGCGGCAGTCGATGTAATAGTTGCTTTTGGCGCCGGAGGCGAGGGTGAAGTCGCCAGTAAAGACGGAGCGTTCGCGGAGGAGCGCAAGGAGTTCGGCGCGCGCGGATTCGTAGTTTGGGAGGTCCAACATTTGGGCGCGCACGATGTGCAGGGAGGGTCCTGTTGTCAACGGAAAATGGCTTCGTTTAGGTCGGGGGTGTTGTTAAGATCAATGCACCGGTATGAATCGCTTTTTTCAAATTCCCATTCTGCTGATCACCGCTCTGATGGTTGTTACGGGAGGTTGCGGGCGCAAGGCGGAATCGGGAAAGGCGGGGGAAGGTTCGAAGGCGGATCGGTTCAAGGAACTGATGAACGCTGGGAAGAACTATTACGAGAAGGGGGACACGGGGAAGGCGATTGCGGCTTTTTCGCAGGCTTTGCCGTTGAACCCGGGGCATCCGGATGCGCACTTGAATCTGGCGAATGCGTATTTGCTCGCGGGCGATGCGACGAATGCGCTGGCGGAGGCGCAGCAAACAATCAGCCTGGATCACGCTTCGGCGGCGGCGCATTACGTGGCGGGGTGCGCGTTGATGCGGCTGGCGCAATTCGAACCGGGGCTGCATGAGTTTCAGACGGCGAAGGATATTGATCCGAGTGTGGCGGCGGTTTCGTTTCAACTTGGGCTGGCGCATTTTCAACTGAAGCATTGGGAGGAGGCGGTGCAGGAATTCCAGGCGGCAATTGAACTGGAGCCGGAGCATCCGGCGGCGCATTACAATTTGAGCCAGGCATTGATTCGCAGCAATCAAAACGCGGCAGCGGCAAAGGAACTGGAAAAGCATCAGCAGATCGCGGCGAAGTTAAAGGCGGGTCCGCCCAACGCGGCGACGTACGAGCGATCGAAATTTACGGAAGCGCGCACGCCGTTTGAATTGGAACAACCGGTGCGGGAGGGAGTTCAGGTGACGTTCAGTGATCAAACGGCGGAGGCGTTCGGAGGGGCGGCGGATCGTTTTGCGGGGCCGATTGGGGTGATTGATATCAATCAACGGGGGACGAACGATTTGTTTGTGCTGGAGAAGGGAGAGAAAGGATTGGGTTTTCGGCTGTTGATGAATTCGAACGGGGTATTCACGGCCACCGGACAGACGGTTCCGGGGCAGGCTGGGGCGAGGTATTACAAAACGTTGGTGGCGGATTTGCAGAATGACCGGTTCGAGGATGTGATCGTGCTGGGGGACAAGGGATCGCATGTATTTCGGTTCGCGACGAATGGGACTTTCACGGACATGAGCACTTTCAGCCGGCTGGGAGGGCTGGCGGCGATTGATGGGGCGTTTGTGGATTTGGATTTCACGGGGAAGCTGGATTTGATCGCGCTGACGGCGCAGACCAATGGCGTCAAAGTTTTTCGCAATCTGGGCAATTTTTATTTCCAGGATATTACAGCGACTTCGGGTGTGCCGACGGGCGCTTCCATCGCGACGCAAATGCGGGTCGCGGATTGGAACAACGATGATTTGAACGATTTGTTTTTGGCGCGTGAGGGGCAGCCGGTGCAACTACTGGAAAAATTGCGCGGAGGCATTTTGCAGGGGACGAATTCGCTGGCGAAGGTTGCGGGCGGCACAGCGATGGCGGAAGGAGATTTGAATAATGATGGGAAACTGGATTTGGTGACGGCAGGCAAAGCGGGGTTGCAGATTATTTTTAACGGCAGTGGGACGAATTTGAATATTGCGGCACCGGACGCGGCGGTTACGCAAATCGAACTGGTGGATTTTGACAACGATGGGTGGCTGGATATTTGCACGGTTGGCGCACAGGTGCGGCTGTGGCGAAACCTGGGCGCGAGCGGTTTTGAGGAGCGCACGAAGGCAGTGGGCTTGGATAAGGTGACGGCGGGTTCGGTGGGGTCGCTGGCGTTCGCGGACTTCGACCAGGATGGGGACAGTGATTTTATTTTCGCGCGCAAGGAGGGCGGGCTTCAGTTTTGGCGCAATGATGGGGGGAACAAGAATCAGTTGTTGAAGCTGAAGCTGCTGGGGAATCGTTCGAACGGGAGCGGAATTGGGGTGAAGATCGAGGTGGCGGCAGGCGGTTTGAGGCTGGTGCGGACGGTGGAGAAGCTGCCAGTGGAAATTGGAGTGGGGCAACATGGGCAACTGGATTCGTGCACGGTGCGGTGGTTTGATTTGTCGATCCCGAATGTGGATTTGAAAGTGGAAAAGGCGCCGATTGGGTTGGTGGAGTACAGCCTGCCGAACGGTTCGTGTCCTTATTTATATGCGTGGGACGGGCATCGGTTCCGGTTCGTGACGGATTTGCTGGGAGCTGCGCCGATTGGGTTGCCGGTGGCGGAGAAGCGATACATCGAGGCGGATCCCCAGGAGTACGTGCAGATTGGGAATGACTCGAATTTTCAGCCGCGCAACGGGGCCTACACTTTGCAGATCACGGAGGAATTGCGCGAAGTGTTGTATCTGGATGAGGCGAAGCTGGTGGGAGCTTATCATCCGGCGGGGACGGAAGTGCATCCGACAGGAAAGCTGGTGCCGGGAAAGCCATTTCCCAAAGCGGGGCTTTGGACGCTGGGAATGCGTAAGCCGCTTTTGCGCGCGGAGAATCATGCGGGCAGTGACATCACTGCGGCGTTAATGGAGGCGGACGGCAAAATGGCGTCGCCGACGAAATTGCGGGAGCCGCAGTTGCGCGGGTACGCGGAACCGCACGCGATTATTTTGGATTTTGGCGCATTGGAAACGGAGAAGTCGCTGGTGCTGGCTTTGACGGGCTGGCTGCGGTTTGGCGGTGGGATGGCGAATATTGCGGCGTCGCATCGGAGTGAATTGCCATTCCCATTTCCAACGATGGAAGTGGAAGTGGATGGAAAATGGCAACCGGTTAACATTGTGGTGGGCGCGCCGGCAGGGAAAACGAAAACGATTCTAGTGGATCTCGCGGGCAAACTTCCGAAGGGAAGCGGGCGGTTAAAGATTCAAGCGGCGTTTGAGATTCATTGGGACCGGGCGGCGATGTTCGAGCATGTGAGTGAAGGGAACACGAGGTTGGTGGAGGTGCGGCCCGCGAAGACGGATTTGCATTTCCGCGGGTATAGCGAGTTCGCCAATTTGCCGTGGTCACAGCCGTTGACGCCGGTTTACGAGCAGGTGCGGAATTTTCCGTATTGGCGAATCACGCCGGCTGGATATTGCACGCGTTACGGGGAGGTAAACGCATTGGTGGCGAAGCGGGATGAGGCGTTGGTGCTGATCAATGGGGGAGATGAGTTAACGCTGGAATTTGATGCGGCGCCGTTGGCGGCCGCAAGGCAGGGGGAGGTGCGCGACTTTTTCCTTTATTCGGATGGGTGGGACAAAGATTCGGATTTCCATGTGGCACGCGGGTGGACGGTGGAACCTTGGCCGCACCATGGAATGGATGACCAGCAACCGGAATTGGATCGTCCATCGTTTCCAAGCGATCCGTTGATGCAGCGATACACGACGCGTTGGGTGGCGCCGGAAACGTTTCCGAAAACGGTGGCGCAAAAAGCCGATTAAGGTTTCGAGGATTTTGCGGCTTTGACGCTGCGACGGAGTTGCTCGACCAGCGGTGTGTTGCGGCGCTTGCGATCGGCGGAGAGGCGTTGCTGGAGCAAGGTCAGGACGGCGGCTTCCTCGGGGTTTAGCGAATGCAGGGATTTCTTAAAATCCTCGCGCGCCCGCTGGCGCATGGCTTCGATGACGGTGCCGCCGAGGTAGGCATCCACGATCGCGGGGTGCACGTAGCATTTTCGGCAAATGGTGGGCGTATTACCAAGGCGTTGCGCGACTCGTTCAATGGCGGCGCGTACGTGTTTTTTGGCCTGCGCCTGCGAATCAAATTTTTCGAATTCGCGCAAGGCGATGGCCGCGAGGACGGTGCCGGCCCAGGTGCGAAAATCTTTGGCGGTAAATTCACCGCCGCTGATTTCACGCAGATAATCATTCACGTCGCCGGACGTGACGTCCTGAATTTTGCCGTCCGCGTTGACGTATTGAAATAATTCCTGGCCGCGAAGGTCCTGGCAGCGCTTGACGATTCTTGCAAGGCGAGCGTCGGTGAGATCGATTTCGTGATGTTTGCCGCTCTTGCCTTTGAACTTAAACTGCACGGTGCCGCCGCGAATTTTGGCATGGCGGTCCTTCAAAGTGGTGAGGCCGTAGGATTGATTTTGTTTTTCGTATTCTTCATTGCCGACGCGAATCAAGCCGGTTTCGAGAATCTTGACGAGCGTGGCGAGGACCTTTTCGCGGGGGAGGTTTTTCCTGGCGAGATCACGTTCCACTCGGGTCCGGATTTTTGGAAGCGTTTTGGCGAACTCGAGCATGCGGTTGTATTTGGATTCGTCACGCACTTCGCGCCAGCGGGGATGATAGCGGTGCTGCTTGCGGCCTTTGGCGTCGCGGCCGGTGGCCTGAAGGTGGCCATTCTCGAGGGGGCAAATCCAAACGTCAGTCCATGCGGGCGGGATTGCGAAGCGCTTGATGCGGGCGAGGGTATTTTCGTCGCGGACGGGTTTTCCATCGGCGGTGGAATAGGTGAAATTTTTGCCGTGAGGGATGCGTTGAATGCCGGGCATTCCGTCATTGATGTAACGCAATCCCGCGGATTTCGCTGATTCCTTGGCAGCGGCAACGACCGCTACATCTTCTTCCGCCCGGTATCTGGCCATGCGAACAGTGTCGCGGGCGGGTTGAGGCGAGTCCATCAGCCGCACCCTGAGCGGTATTTGAGTTGAATACAGGAGCGGTTTGGCGCGACAAATTGAGTATGCAGCGTTTCCTCAAGTTGGTTTTGGTCGTTGCGAGCATTCGAATTGCGGTGGGCGCGCAAGTTTCCGTGGAGCGATTGCCGGAGGGCGGCATCCAGCCGCAGGTTGCCCAAGGCAAGGACGGCACCGCGCACGTTGTTTACTTCAAGGGTAATTCGGCTGCCGCGGATTTGTATTACATGCGAAAGGCCGCGGGCGCGGCCGAGTTTTCGGAGCCGATCCGTGTGAACACCGAACCGGGGAGCGGGATTGCGGTGGGCACAATTCGCGGCGCGCACATTGCTTTGGGGAAAGGCGATCGCGTGCACATTGCGTGGATGGGCGGCAACGGCGCGCGCAAAGTGATGATCGATGGGCAGGAACAAACGCCGATGGTTTACACGCGGATGGGTGATAACGGAAAGTTCGAGCGGGAACGAAACGTTCTAACCAAATATGGAACGCTGGATGGCGGTGGGGCGATTGCGGCGGACGGATTAGGGAACGTCTTTGTGACGTGGCATGGCACTGCGGATAATAAAATTGGGGAAGCCGGGCGAGGGGTTTATCTGGCGCGCTCGACCGACGAGGGCAGAACCTTCGCGCCGGAATATAAGGTGAGCCCGCCGGATAGCGGTGTTTGCGCATGTTGCGGCATGGGGGCGTTCGTGGATTCGAAGGAGTTTTTATACATTCTTTATCGTTCGGTTTTGGAGAAAACGAATCGTGATGAGGTGCTTCTGGTTTCACGGGACAACGGAGAATCTTTTCGACAGGCCAGCGCTGATCGTTGGGTGATTGGGATGTGTCCAATGAGTTCGGCCGCGCTAGCTGAAGATTCGTCGATGACTTACGGCGCCTGGGAAAACGCGGGTGTGATCAAATTTGCGGCGCTGGAAAAGAAATCGACTGGCACTCCCAAAATTTTTACGGTGCCCGGTGAGAGCAAACGAAAGCACCCGGTTATCGTCAGCAATGGAAGCGGCAAATTATTGCTGGCATGGACTGAAGGAACTGGCTGGCAAAAGGGGGGGACAGTGCATTGGCAGATTTTCGACACAGGAGGGACGCCCATCGGGGAGGCGAAAAACGCGCCGGACTTGCCGGTGTGGGGACTGATCGCCGCTTACAAAACGCCGGATGGGGGATTTTCGATTTTGTATTAAAAGTTGCCTGTTATAACAAATGGATATACGGTGGAAACATGACGCTGGAACTGAAATTGCGGAAAGTTGGCAATTCAATTGGAATGGTGCTCCCCAAGGAAGCGTTGTCGCGTCTAAACGCCGAAGAAGGCGACGCTGTTTTTTTAAGTGATGCGACCGACGGCGGTTTGCGGATCACCGCGAATAACCCGGAATTTGGCCGCAAGATGAAAATTGCTGAGAAATTAAGCCGCCAATATCGCAATGCCTTAAAAGAACTGGCCAAGTGAAAGAGCCCATATGGGTCACGCGCGAGGAATGCCTCGCGCTCCATGAGATGCTGCTAGCGCAGTACGGCGGGCTGGCTGGGGTGCGTGATGAAGGATTGCTGGAATCCGCGCTTTCCAAACCTAACAATTTATTCGTCTACGCTTCGCCGACGATGGTTGCAATGGCGGCGAGCTATGCTACTGAAATAGTTCTTAACCATCCTTTTTTGGATGGAAATAAGCGCACAGGATTCATGACCGCGGCGGTTTTTCTTGGATCGAATGGTTACAGAATGACTGCCCCGGAAGAATCGGTGGTGACCGCGACGGTCGGTCTTGCCTCCGGTAAACTTAAAGAAGCGGATTACGCTGCCTGGCTCGGGGTAAATTCGAAGCGTTCATAATCTAGGGTCATAAATTCTTTCTTTCCTAAACGGTGCACATTTGCGTTGATTGCGCCTCTTTTGAAGTGAACGTATGAAAATTGTTTTGGCATATTCCGGCGGGTTGGACACTTCGGTGCTCCTTTCCTGGATTAAGGAAAAATATAACGCGGAGATGATCGCGTTCTGCGCAAATATCGGTCAGGAGGAGGAACTCAAAGGCCTTGATAAAAAGGCGATGAAGACGGGGGCATCGAAGCTCTACATCGACGATTTGCAGGAAGAATTCGCGCGGGATTTTATTTTTCCGATGATCCAGGCGGGCGCACTTTCCAGCACATTGGGATCCTAAGCTTAGAATTCCACGTGGACAAGTTGTCGCG
>JADMIO011135727.1_pt1 | contig 98158 bp, 94 predicted proteins | sample 8958161 | NCBI WGS metagenome assembly JADMIO01 (sample SAMN16585339, study PRJNA669376) | soil metagenome | isolation source: Crop rotation soil | place: USA: Cullars Rotation, Alabama | collected 2011
ACAACTTGTCCACGTGGAATTCTAAGCTTAGGATCCCAATGTGCTGGAAAGATTTATTATTTTAATTTTTATTGCGCAGTTTTCGTTTGCGCAACGCAGGCAAAATAAAAAGCAAAAGCAGGCGCAAACACAACAGGAGGTAAAAAATTACGGCGATACTGTAGTACCGCCGAGAACAGTTGTAATTACTTCTGAATTTGCGCCATCATTAAAACCAACATCAAAAATTAATTTTAATGCAGCAGCGCCTTTGCCGGATTCTGTAAGACCAACATTAGAATATAATATTCCTGTACAAAACCTTTCGTTCGGTTATAAATCTGCGCCATTAAAAGCAGTAGCTGAAAATATAGATTCAACGGTTCACTGGAACAATACCAGTTTTGTAAAAGCGGGATATGGAAATTATTCAACGCCGTATTTGCAGGCAGGTTTATCGTTTGGCGATGGCGTTACATCTGTTGTGAATGTAAACGGGAAATACACTTCGTCTAATGGCTCTCTACCTTTCCAGGATTATAGTAAAATGCATTTGGAAGGTCTTGGCATTTTTGCTTCAAAAGATAATAAAAACGAATGGAGTGCAAATGTTTTTCTCGATAACAGCACACAATATGAATATGGTTATGAACCAGACACATTGAAATTTACAAAAGACAATTTGAAGCAAACATTCACAACGTTTGGCGGAAAGATTGGCTTGCGTAATAAAACAGAAAACAGGTTTGGCATTAATTACAATCCTTCTGCTTCGATTGATTTATTTACCGATAATCATTCAGGAAAAGAAAACACGTTTGCATTTGATTTGCCTGTAACAAAATCTATTACCAGCATCCTTGATTTTAATGTAGGTTTAAGTGGAAATGTTTCAAGTTATAGTGCGCCCAACATTTCAATTGATAACACGATTTATTACGTAACACCATCATTGGCTTTTAAAACGCCCAACATAAAAATTGTTGGTGGCTTTACACCATCATGGGATAACAGCACATTTAATCTCTTGCCTAACTTTACTATTGATGCAAAGATTAATGAAGAGAAATTTATTTTCCAGGGCGGATGGATTGGTTATTACAATAAAACAACGTATGAATCACTCGCTAATTTTAATCCATGGATTCAACAGCCAACTGTATTGGGAAATGCATTGGTGAAAGAACAATATGCAGGTTTTAAAGGCAGCGCCGGCGACCATTTTACTTATAATGCGAGAGTATCATTTTTAAAAATTAATGACCAGCCTTTATTTGTTAATGATACAATAACAGGCAGAAGTTTCCAGGTTGTGTATGAACCTTCATTAAATGATCTTCGTTTGCATGGTGAAATTGGTTACACTGCCGGCGAACAATTTTCTGTTTTGGCAGGTGCAACATTTAACCAGTACAGCAGTTTAAGCGTAAATGAAAAAGCGTATGGTTTACTGCCCATTGAAATTACAGGTGCTTTGCGTTATCATGTTTTGAAAGATTTATTGTTGAAAGCCGACGGATTTTTTTGGGATGGCACACGCTATCGTACAAAAACAATACAAACAGGAAAACTTGATCCGGCTTTTGATTTAAATGCAGGTGCTGAATTTTCTGTTTTACCTAACCTGAATGTTTGGTTGCAGTTTAATAATATTCTTAATAATAAATATGAAAGATGGAAACAATATCCTGTGCTTGGGTTTAATATGCTTGCAGGAGTTGTATATTCGTTTGGGCAATTAAACTTGAACCGTTAATAATGTACAGTGCTATAAAAAAATTTTTAGTATTACATCATCATCTTTCATTACCTGGTATTGGAAATTTTAGTGTTGAAAAAAATGCTGCACGAATTGATATCGCTAACCGTGTAATTGATCCGCCTTTCGAACAAATAAAATTCAGCAGCGAAAAATTACGTCCGGAAAAACTTTTTTATAACTTTCTTGCATACGAATTGAATGTTGATGAAGTGCAGGCTGTACGCCGCTTTACAGATTTCGCTTCGCAACTTCAATCAAATATTCAGCAAAACAAACAGGTTGTTTTAAAAGGGATTGGCGAGCTTAAGCAATCGTCTGGCGAAATAGTTTTTGAACCCGATATTATACCTGAATATTTACCTGTTCTTACTGCTGAAAGAATAATACGCAAAAATGCAACTCACTTAATTAAGGTGGGAGAGGAAGAAAGAACATCTCACGAAATGCAAACTGTTTTGCAGGAAAAAGAACAAATTATTTTAGAAGACAGGTGGTGGATTCCTGCTTTGGTATTTGCATTGTTAGGTGTTGCAGGTATTGCATATTATTATCTTGTTTTACATCCCAATAATTAAAAGTCCGGAGACTTTTCGCATAAGGCTGCGAAGTCAGGAGACTTCGCAGAGCATATTATCATTTGGTTTACATTTTACATATTAAACTAAATTCCTGCTAACAAAACCTGCCACGCTTCATCTACTTTATTTTCATCAAGCAACAATTTTGCATAATGATGCAACTCTTTTTCCATCTCTTCAGGATTGATAGAATAATATTGAAAAATATTTTTCAGTTGCTCATCATAAAATGCCGGGTCAACTTCAGGAACATCTTTTACGTTAGCCAATTGTGCAAGATTATTGCCACTTAAAATTTTACTTGTTTTTATACTTTGTGGTAAAGTATCAATACCAATACCCAACTCTCTGTTTGGCTTTGTTACTTTAAAAAGATTTTGTTCATTCACTACGCAGTACCAATCACCACCAAGCCGTGCTACATGATGCAATTTTGTTTGTTCAATCATTGAACGTTCTTCATTTAAAATATTTTCATCCACATGCATACAAATAATTTCTGCAATTACTAACTGACCGGCACCGGCAATTTCACCCAGGCTTTTTACTTCAAGCACTTTGCATTCTATTTGTGCTTTTGCTTCCGCAACACGTGGTGGTTTTATTTTGGTTGATGAAATTTTAGTAAGACCTGCTTTTAAAAATTCATCTGTATCTCTTGGATATTCGCAGCTTGATAAACTTACCTGGTGCACCATATCATAATCACAAATATTGATGACAACTTCAGGCACTTCAAAAATATTTTCAAGTGTGTGCTTGGTTGCGTTATCTCTGCCCTTGCGTGCAGGGGAAAAAATTACTACGGGCGGATTGTAAGAAAATAAATTAAAAAAACTAAATGGACTTAAGTTCGCGTTTCCGTCTTTGTCAATTGTACTTGCTAATGCAATCGGTCTTGGTGCAATGGCATATTGCAGCCAGTTCTGTTTTTCACGTAATGTTAAATCATCAATATTTAAAGAAAGCATGTGTTTGATTGAAGTAAGATGTAAGAGATTTTTATTGCTATGCTACACGTTTTTTTTCTTTTTATTCAGAATTGAAAAATCACTTTCTTCTTTTACAATAGTATTAATTAAAATGCCGAGCGAATCAACTTCCATTTCTATAACATCACCTTCTTTTAACCATTGTTCTGTATAATTTTCATCATTTAATTTTCCGGTGCCATTCAATTCTAAAAAACAACCAGTGCCTACAGTACCGCTGCCAATTACATCTCCTGGATATAATGTTGAACCATAAGATGCACGTTCAATTAATTCAGCAAATGTCCAATCCATATCACTCAAATTTCCTGTACTTACCTGCACACCATTAATGCTGCACTTCATATTTAAGTTCCATGTTTTACCAATGTGATTTTCTTTTGCAGGCACTTCAAATTCTTCCAGTTCATCTAATGTTACAAGATAAGGTCCAATGGCAGTGGCAAAATCTTTTCCTTTTGCAGGTCCAAGATTTAAAAGCATTTCTTCACTTTGCAAAGTGCGTGCACTTAAATCGTTCATGATCATTAAACCACCGATATATTCATCTGCTTCTTCTGCCGGAATATTTCTGCCAAGCTTTGAAATTATAATCGCTACTTCCAGCTCAAAATCAAGTTTATAAAAATGGTCAGGCATACACATAATATCACCGGGTCCTTGTATGCTGTGATGATTGGTGAAATAAAAAACAGGATATTGATCAAACTCAGGAATCATCGGTACTTTACGATTGCGTCTTGCTGCTGCAACATGCTGGCGAAAAGCATATCCATCTCTGCAGCTTGATGGAAAAGGAACAGGAGCCAGCAAACTTGCATCTTCAACGGGAAAGCCTTTTTCTTTTCCAATTAAATTATCTCTTATTGCCTGCTGCAATTTTAACCCAAGCTCATAATTATCTTCCCAAAAATTTAAAAACATGCTCATAGAAGAGGGCATCTCTAAGTGAAGCAAATCAGTATCGTACAGCAATCCGTTTTCCAGCATGGCTAACTGGTCATGTTCATCTTTTAAATAAGAAACCAATTTCATAACACTGTTTTATGGCTGCAATTTTATGGAATAAAATTTGAAGAATTTATAATACCTATTTTATAACGCATCAAATACATCTGTGCCTAATTTTTTTATCATAAGATTTTAATCGAAAAAAAATAAAAATTATTTTTGCAGTAATCTTCATCGTGTTACAGGTTTGTGATATTGGGTTACCAATAACTGCTGCTTTAAAACAAAATGTTTATGATGAAGGAAATGAAAAAGCCGGTTTTTTTAAAAGATAAGGATACTGTCTTATTTCAACAATTAAAGAAAGAAGTATTCGCTACCGTACGTGAATTAGAACCGCGCCGAAGAGGCGATATTATGCTAAAGGCAATATTATTTCCTGCGCTTTATCTTATTGCATACATCAGCGCATTGCATTGGAGCGAAAGCCGTCTTATTTATTACAGTTGTTACTTTTTTATGGGTGTTTTATTGGTGCTGAATTTTTTGAACTTAATTCATGAAGCAGTTCATCACACACTGTTTTTTAATAAGCGCGTTAATAATTGGTATGTTCATTTTTTTGATTTGATGGGCGCCAACAGTTATATGTGGAAAGTGCGGCACATCAGGCTGCATCATAATTATCCAAACGTAATGGGCTGGGATAGTGATTTTGAACAAAGCCCGCTGGCAAGAGTTTTTCCGCATGCGCCATTTTCAAAAATGCATAAATACCAGCATATTTATTTGCCGCTGTTATATCCGCTCTATTTAATTAACTGGCTTTTAATAAGAGATTTTAGAGATTTTTTTAATAAGCGCAGGTTAGTATGGAAGGTTCTTAGCAGCATACAAAAAATTGAGTTTATAAAATTATTTTTATTTAAAGCTGTATTTCTTTTTTATACCATTTTTCTGCCGGTAATTGTATCAGGTATCGGCTGGGGACAAGCAATACTTGGCTTTTTTATCATGATGTTTACAGCAAGTATTATTTCGTTGCTGGTATTACTTTCACCGCATGCAAGTACAGAAAGTGAATTTCCAATGCCTGATGCAGGTGGTACAATGCCTACCGGTTGGTTTCGCCATCAATTAAGTTGCACAAACGATGTTAAAGAAGATAATTGGTTCATTCGCTTTTTCATGGGCTGTTTTAATTATCATATTGCCCACCATTTATTCCCTTCGGTAAATCATGTTTACTATCCTGAAGTAACACAGGTGATACGCAATTTTGCGGAAAAGAATAATCTTCCTTACCGGCAATTTCCATTACTAACTTCTTTGCGTAATCATTATGAGTTATTACGCACTAATTCTTTTGATGAAGATATTTTTGAAGAAACGATGTAGTTGAGTTTCTGGTTGCAGGTTTCAAGATTTTCACATTTCACGTTTAATGATTCACGCTCAAATTTCTTATCTTGAAAGCAAAACTACTATTGCATGCCACGAAGCATAATTGCAGGTATTGGAATGTATGTGCCCAAAAATGTTTTCACCAACCAGGACATGATGAAGTACATGGAAACAAGTGATGAATGGATTCGTGAACGAACAGGAATAAGGGAACGCCACTTTGCAGATCGCAACAATGAAACAACTGCAACGATGGGAATTGAGGCTGCAAAAATTGCTATTGAAAGAGCCGGAACAACTGCGCAGGATATTGATTTTATCATCTTCGCCACGCTTTCTCCTGATTATTATTTTCCGGGTTGCGGTGTGCTGGTGCAACGTGCGTTAAAGATGAGAGAAATTGGTGCTTTGGATGTGCGTAATCAATGCAGCGGTTTTGTTTATGCATTAAGTGTCGGCGATCAGTTTATACACAGCGGCATGTATAAAAATATTTTAGTTATCGGCAGCGAAAAACATTCTTTTGCTATAGACTTCAATACGCGCAGCAGAAATATTTCTGTAATTTTTGGCGATGGTGCAGGCGCTGTGGTTTTGCAGCCAACAGAAGACGCAAACCGGGGCATTTTAAGTACGCATTTGCATAGCGATGGAAAGGATGCTGAAATTCTTGCACTATATAATCCCGGTACGCATGCAAATTATTGGAAAAAAAATTTAGCAGATTATGAAGATGCAGAAATGGGAGAGATGTTTGAAAGCCATGCAATGATTGATAAGAATCAGAATGCTCCGGTAATGGACGGGCAGGCAGTATTTAAAAGAGCAATTGTAAAATTTCCTGAAGTAATTATGGAAGCATTAAACAAAAACGGTTATCAGCCTTCTGATATAAAAATGCTTATTCCGCACCAGGCTAATTTGCGCATCAGCAAATTTGTGCAGGAAAAATTAAAGCTGGGCGATGAACAGGTGTATAATAATATTGATAAATATGGTAACACAACTGCTGCATCAATACCCATTGCATTATGCGAAGCCTGGCAGGACGGAAAAATAAACAAGGGCGATTTAGTTTGCCTTGCAGCTTTTGGCAGTGGTTTTACATGGGCAAGTGCGCTGATGAAATGGTAATTAAATTCTAAAGATGAAATATATTTTAGTTGTCTTATTGTTTTTTTATGCGGCAAATATTTATTCGCAAGATATGCGGATAAATTTATCTTCGAAAAATGAAAGATTATCTGTAAGCCTTGATGAAAATAATATCAACAGAACTTTCTTCGTAAAAAAAAGCAACTCAGAAAATGAACTTTTAACTGTTACTGTATCAAATGAAGTAATTAATGAAGACTGGAAAAGAACTTTTACCATTCATAATTCAAACGACAGCGCCATTGCTGTATTACAATACATGGGAGGTAACAATTATTGTATCAGCCTAAAAGATTTACGTGAAAAGTTGCAGGCGGGAAATCAATATTACTTATATACAATTGCATTGCCAACAGATCCTAAAAAAAGGATGTTAGTAAAAGTTGCGAGAAATTTAGTGTGTAAAATAATTGTGAAAAATTAAAAACCTGTTACCAGCATCTTTTTAAAAAATGTTCCTGTAGTGCTGAAAAATTCAACGAGCGTATTGTGTAATGAGGTTTTTGTTTCAGGATTACCAAAACATTCTTCATACAAAACCTTAAACTGCACTGTTAAGTCATTTTGATTTACGAACCATGCGGTTCCGTGCAAATTCATATTAAAAGGTAAACCTTTTTTATATAAATGCAATTCTGCAGCAAATACATTCCAGTTGTTTTCTAAAATAGGGAAATGAGAAATTTCAAATTCAATTCTGTTATCAGCTAATAAAGAAATATTTTTTACCATACCTACCGGCACACGTTCAGAAGATGAATTCATGCAATAAAAAACTGCATTATCAAATTGGGAAATTTTAGCAAGATTGTTTTCGTGTAAGCCTTGTTCCATACATATTAATTTAGACATAAATTATAATCTGATTGCTGCATTATTCTAAACATATATATCAGTCGCTCTTTTTATTTAAAGGATATAAATTCAAACTCTGTGCCTGTAAAATTATATACGTAAAAGGGACTTCAATTGCTTTAATTTTTTTGGTAAACGGCTCTATAAAAAAATTAAACCGGATATATTTTTATCATTTCAGGTAAAATTTAAATATGTTCTTCGTTAGTTTTTGAATTGATGGGAATTTTTTTACTCAGACTAAAAACTTGTTTTAATAATTTCGCTTCAAAAAATAAAGCCGTATGATAAAAAACCATGAAATAGATTATAAAATTTTTGGTGAAGAGTTGCAGTATGTAGAAGTAGAACTTGATCCTGGTGAAACCGCCATTGCAGAACCCGGCGCATTTATGATAATGGATGATGGCATTAGCATGCAAACCATTTTTGGAGACGGCAGTCAGCAACAGGATAACAGCATTATGGGAAAATTATTTAGTGCAGGTAAGCGGTTACTGGTAGGTGAAAATTTATTTATGACTGCATTTACTAATACAGGCACAGGAAAAAAGCGCGTAAGTTTTGCTGCGCCTTATACCGGTAAAATTGTATCACTAAATCTGCTTGAATTGGGTGGAAGAATCATTGCTCAAAAAGATGCTTTTTTATGCGCGGCAAAAGGCATAAGTGTTGGCATTGAATTTCAAAAAAGATTAGGTACCGGTTTATTTGGCGGCGAAGGTTTTATTATGGAAAAAATTGAAGGCGATGGCATGGCTTTTTTGCACGCCGGCGGTTATGTGCAGGAAAAGGATTTACAGCCCGGCGAATTACTAAAAATTGATACCGGTTGTATTGTTGGATTTACAGGTGGTGTTGATTACGATATTCAGTTTATTGGCGGAATTAAGAATTCAATTTTTGGTGGCGAAGGTTTGTTCTTTGCAACATTGCGAGGTCCGGGAAAAGTTTGGATTCAATCACTGCCCATTAGCAGATTGGCTGCACGCATTTTAGCTTATGCAACATTTAAACATAAAGAAGAAGGCAGTATTTTAGGTGGAATAGGAAGAATGATTAATGGCGACAATTTTGAGCTTTAGATTTTATAATGGCCGATAAATTATTTGCAAAACATATTATTGTTGAAGGAAGAGTACAGGGCGTTTTCTTCAGAAAAAATGCGAAACAAAAAGCGCTGGAATTAAGTATTACCGGCTGGGTAAAAAATACAAGCTACGATAAAGTTGAAATACTCGCGTTCGGAAATACGGAAGATTTAAGTAAATTTATTTCATGGTGTAAACAAGGTCCGCCAAAGGCCATAGTAAAAAATATTCAGGTAGAAGAAATAGAAATAAAAGATAAGCCAAAAGAATTTTCAATTGTATATGATGATTGAAAATGATAGAAGAGAAACATAAACTGCAACTGCGCTCCGTACGTCTTGAAGCTTTAGGCGATGGCATTTTTGCCGTTGCTATGACGATTCTCGCAATTGAATTAAAATGGCCCGAATTAGAAGATACAAGTTTCCTGTCGTTTAAAGAATCTCTTCACCTTATTCTGCCCACACTTCTTTGCTATGTTATCAGTTTTAGTTTACTTGGAATAATGTGGTTTGGTCACAGAATGGTGTTTGAATACGTTGAAAAAACAAACCGCCACTTTATTTTTTTAGGCGTTTTATTTTACATGATGGTTTGCCTTGTGCCATTTAGTACAAGGTTTCTTGCAGAAAATGCATTGCAATGGGGAACTGTTTTGGTATATGGATTAAATTTAAGTTTATGTAATCTTACTTTATATGCGCAATGGTGTTATGCGCTTAACCGCAATGGTTTTATAGAAAAAGAATTACCCAGCGATGTAAGAAGAGCTGCAAAAATTTCTTTTCTTATTTCACCTGTTTTTTACGCAGTAGCTATTATAATTTCTTTTTGGTGGCCTGCAGTAAGCATTATATTTTTTATAGTAACGCCACTGCTTTATTTAATTCCAAACAAGCTTGATAAATATTTGCCTTAAAGCAAAGCATTTATTTTTTCAGCAAGCTGAATATCTTTTTCTGTAACTATATCACCCGCATCATGAGTGCTTAACCAAATTTCAACTTTGTTATACACGTTTGTCCATAACGGATGATGATTCATTTTTTCTGCTTCCAAACCGGCGCGTACCATAAATGCAAGCGCTTCGGAAAAATTTTTGAATTCGATTTTGCGGTATAAGGTATTGTTTTTTTCAACCCAGTTTTGCGGTGTTTTCATGTTGAGCGTTTTTAACTCATTAATTAAAAAATAAGGTTGCCTTTGTTTTTTATTTTTTCATGAGTAAGTTCTGCAACAAGCTGTGTGCTTTCCATCGCTTTAAGTTTGTTCTGAACATTTATTACATCTTCATCGGTTAGCATATTGCCTCGCATCAGCCATAAAAAATCAAGATGCTTAAATTCCGGTAATAGATATTCACCCTCAAATTGGTTGTAATAAATAAAATGTTCTAACTCACATTCTGTTTGGCAGAACTCGTAAATAGAAAAAAAATAATTTCTTCCCTTTCTTTTTAACTGAATTTCTATATCTGCATTCAGCCTGAAATCAAATCCTGTGTTGTTTACCTGCCAGATAAAACGATAACTTTTTACAGGCGACATAATGCCTAATAAATGCGTGCCTGAAAAAAAATCATCTTCAATTCCATCGGTATTCAAAACCAGTTTTGCCATAAATAATTTACAGCATTTAAAAGCGGAGCTTATTCATTAAACCAATCAGGGTACAATTGTTTCACCTGTTCAAACGTAAGCGTTTTTTCCTCGTTGGCAAACAAATCCACTACGTCACTAACATCACCGGCTGCATCTTCAAACCATAATGAACTTTGCTTTACTTCAAGTAATTCAAGAATGTTTTTTGCGGTGCAATCGTCTGCAAAATCTATGTTATCTCCAAGTTCTCCGCTAATGTCAATGTTTGTATCCATCGTTTTATAATTTTAAAATTGTACATCAAAACTCATCGGTTGCCCATCTCTCAAAATTTGTAAAGTTGTTTTATAGCCTTTTTTAAAATGCTGCAAAGCGTTCATGTAGCTGTAAATATCTGTAAATTTATAATCACCTAATTGCACTAAAACATCACCTGCTTTTAAACCAATTTTTTCTGCCGTTTTTCCTTTGCTCACAGCATCAATACGCAAACCATTACCACTGTATGCATAATCCGGAACAACGCCGAGCGTAACAGGCAGGCTCACAGATTTTGTTTCAGGGTCGCGTGTTTTAAGATATTCCAGTTTGCCTTTCTTATTCGTCGCGTCAATTATTTTTACGATATAATCAATGATTTCGGTTTCATCTTTATAATTTATTTTATCTGCATCGTCTGTTGCTTTATGATAATCAGGATGACTGTTGGTAAAGAAAAATAAAACCGGGATACTATCCCTGTAAAAAGCAGAATGGTCGCTTGGTCCGCTGCCGCTGCTGTCAAAATGTATCATAAGATTGGGGTCTGTCGCTGTTTCAAAAACTTCACTCCATGCCGGCGAAGTTCCGTATCCGCCAATGGTAAGTTTTCTTGAAGTATCATATCGGCCAATCATATCCATATTAATCATGTAATTTATGTTCACATCGGCGGTGGGATGTTCCAGCCAATACTTAGAACCGAGCAAACCCAACTCTTCGCCCGAAAAAGCAATGAACAGATAATTATTATTACGGTCTTTTGTATTGTACAGTAATCTTGCCAGTTCTATTAACGCCGCCGTGCCGCTTGCATTGTCATCTGCGCCGTTATGAATTTGCCCTTCTCCATCCAAACTGTTTGCATCTTCACCATAACCTAAATGATCGTAATGCGCGCCAATAACAACAGTGTTAGATGCATTAAAATTCAAATATCCAATTACATTATGTGCAATGCGGTCGTCAATTTTCAAATCCACATTTAGGTTAATATCAAAAGTATTCGTAGGGTCAGAAAAATATTTTTGTACACCGGTTTCAGTTAAATATACAACAGGTATTGCCACCGCAGCGGAAGAATCTTTTTTATCAAATAAAATATTATCTGCTGATGCTGAACTGTTATAAATGATAAGCGCTTTTGCTCCTTTTTTGGCATCATTTTCTGCTTCGGTTCTTACCGCACTTGTTATATCAAAATGCGGATTCTTTGCATTGTCTTCTACAATATCCGATACATTCCAAAACCAAATTTCATTTTCTTCACGCAATAATGGCGAAACACTACCGCTGGCAAAAGCATTGGCTGAAAATGACAGCGGATAGTAATCTGTATTTGGTTCAAGTTTTTTACCATTAACAGAAAAAATATTGTCGGGAGAATTAAAAGTTTTGCCGCCTGCAATGGGAAAGGATTGTATAAAACCGCTATCACCTTTGGGCATCAGCTTATACTTTTGAAACATATTGCTGATATATTCCATAGCAAGCGCCTCGCCCGGTGTTCCTGCTCTTCTGCCCTCTAATTTATCACTTGCCAAATATTGAATATGAGTCTGGATGTTTGCGGTTATAATTTTGTCTGATTTCGCTTTTGCCCTTTTGCTTTGTGCAAAAACGGGCATAAGACAGGGCATGAAAAGTATCAGGAGCAAAAGTTTTTTCATAAAAGCTGTTAACCTTACAAATGTAATAACCTGAGTGTGTGAAATTATTTATGTTGAAAACTTAATATTTCTAAGAAAATGATAATTTATTCAAAACTCCTAATATCGTAATATCCTGTAAGCATGGCAGCTTAGCTTTGCACCGCTTTTATGACTTCTGCAAAAAAGAATCTACATATTGCGTTGGTTGGTAATCCTAATAGTGGTAAATCTTCTTTATTTAATGCACTCACCGGGCTTAATCAAAAAGTGGGAAATTTTCCCGGCGTTACGGTTGATAAAAAAACCGGCGTATCTAATTTAAATGAGGAAATTTCATCAACCATTATTGATTTGCCTGGCACGTACAGTCTTTATCCGCGAAGAGCTGATGAATGGATTGCTTACAAAGTTTTAATGCACGCCGATGAACAAATTAAACCGGATTTAATTCTTTTAATTGCCGACGCCAGTAATTTAAAACGGAACCTTCTTTTTTGCAGCCAGGTGATTGATTTAAAGCACCCGGTTGTAATTGCATTAACTATGATGGATCTTGCCCGCAAAAAAGGAATTGAAATTGATGTGGCGGGTCTATCAACTGAATTAGGTGTACCAGTTGTGCCTGTTAATCCAAGAAAAAATAAAGGCATAACACAACTGAAAAAAACGCTGGCATTAACTGCGAAGCAACATCAAAACACTTCGCAAAGAGATTTTATACAAACGCACCAGCTTGCATCCAATGCTATAAAAACTGTTCAGCATATTTTTCCGGAGCTGAGTGATTATGCCAGTGTTCATTATCTCATCAACCATGAAAATTTTCCTTTGCCCGATACGATGCAGGAATTAATTGAGCAGGCGGAAATAGATAACAATTTTAATCCTACAAAAACACAGGCAGAAGAAATTGTGCAACGTTACACACGCATTAACCAGGTAATGCAGCAAAATGTAGTTGAGCCTGACCCGCTGCAGCGAAAATTATTTACAGAATCACTCGACAATATTTTATTGCATCGTGTTTGGGGCTATGTGATTTTACTTGGCGTTTTGTTTTTACTTTTTCAAAGTATTTTTTCTTTGGCGCAATATCCCATGGATGCAATTGACTGGAGTTTTGCCAGATTGAATGGTTGGTTAGATAATGTGTTGCCAACTGTTTGGTGGAGCGATTTATTAACGAATGGGTTGCTCGCAGGTTTAAACGGCATTCTTGTTTTTGTGCCGCAGATTATGATTTTGTTTGGTTTAATAACATTGCTTGAAGACACAGGTTACATGGCACGCATAAGTTTTTTAAGTGATAAGCTGATGCGCAAAGTAGGATTGAATGGAAAAAGTGTAATGCCGATGATTAGCGGTTTTGCGTGTGCCGTGCCCGCAATTATGTCAACGCGCAACATTGAAAACCGTAAAGAAAGATTACTTACAATATTAATTACGCCGCTGATGAGTTGCAGTGCCCGCCTGCCTGTTTATACCATTTTAATTGCGCTGGTTGTTCCTTCAAAATATTATTTGGGTTTTTTAAGCTTGCAGGGTTTGGTAATGATGGCGCTGTATTTATTGGGTTTGATAATGGCGCTGATTGTAAGCTATGTTTTCCGTTTTATTATTAAGCTGAAAGAAAAAAGTTATTTCATTCTTGAACTGCCTGTTTATCGTGCGCCGCGATGGAAAAATGTTGGCATCACCATGATTGAAAAAGCAAAAATTTTTGTTACCGATGCAGGTCGCGTTATTTTATTCATTAGCCTTTTGCTTTGGTTTCTCAGCAGTTTTGGTCCGCCATCGCGCATGCATAATGTGAATGAAAAATATGCGGCATTACAACAGCAAACGTCATTGCGAGGAACGAAGCAATCTTCTCCACAAAGTTTGCAGCAAGCTTCATCTCTTCAAAAACAATATAAATCTGAAAAACTGCAAAACTCTTTTGCCGGCATTTTAGGTAAAACCATTGAACCTGTAATTAAACCTCTTGGCTTCGATTGGAAAATTGGTATTGCATTGATAACATCTTTTGCTGCGCGTGAAGTATTTGTTGGAACCATGGCTACTTTATACAGTGTGGAAGATAAAGACAACCAAACCTTGCGACAAAAAATGCAGAGTGCAGTTAAAGATGATGGCACTAAAGTGTACACTTTGCCGGCAGCTTTATCGCTGATGGTATTTTACGTTTTTGCTATGCAATGTATGAGCACACTTGCGGTTGTAAAACGCGAAACCAAAACATGGAAATGGCCAGTCGTTCAGTTTATTTATATGACTGCATTGGCTTATGTAATGAGCTTGCTGGTATATAATATATTTTAATTGCTTTTATCAAGAATTATATACCGTGTTTTTTATCAGGCTCGTAGAGCCGGAATATTGGTAGAATATTTTAAACGTGATTAATTAAAAGCTCCGTAGGAGCACAATATTAAATATATCGCCCTTACAGGGCTATTGAAAATTATTAATGGGTTTCTACCAACATTAAGCCCCTACGGGGCTAAAAATTAATTCGGTTAATAGTTAATCATTTCTTCTCAATCGGCTCATCAGAAACCGGTTCTTTCGGATTAAAATAATGCCACAACAAAGCAGAAACTTTTCTTGTTAAAACCCATGCTTCATTGTTGTATTGCCAGCTTGTATCAGCATTATTTTTTGTGAAGATGGAAAGTATATATGGCGTTTCTTTTCCGTTTACATACATAATTTCATTCCTGCTTTCATCAACCGCGCCATTTTTATCAGCAATAAAAACACCCGGCGGAATTTGTGAAATCGCTACTTCATCCCAATATTGCCTCCCCAGCAAACGCAGCATTTTTTCGCTGGATGTTTTGCTCAAAAAATTTCCTTTCACAATGCCTTCCATAATCGTTGCAATTTCTCGCGGCGTTGTTTGTCCCCAGCCATATATGTTTCTGTTATTTTCTCTGTCCTGTGTTCTGCTGTTTACTCTTGTGTATTTGTAACCAAGGCTATCGAGTATCGCATTAATTCTTGTACCACCACCCGCCAAACCTTGTAACCATAAACTTGCGCAGTTATCACTAATCGTAAGCATCAGCATCATTACTTTACTTAATTCTATGGATGAACTGTCTTTAAATCTGGAAAGCACATCATCGCCTTCATCATAAAAAAGAGAATCGGTGTATAATAAACGCTGATGATAATCGAGCTCACCTTTTTGAATTTTATCCATAATTCCGGTGAGTATAGAAATCTTTACAATACTTGCTGTAGGAAAAATAGTATCTGCATTAATGGCAACTGTTTTATTATGTTTTAAGTCATGCACATAAATTCCAACATCGCCGTGAAAACCTTGTATTAACTGCGATAATTCTTTAGTAAGTCTTTCATCTGTTTTTTGAGCATCAATTGTATTCATCAAACAAAAACAAAGCAGGATAATTAATGTAAGCCGCATAGCAAAAATTTTTAGTTGAAGATAGCTATTTCATTTATTCACGTTCATGCATTATTCATTTATACATTTGCTGCATGAAAAAAATTGCAGTAATACCTGCACGTTATGCATCTGTAAGATTTCCGGGAAAATTGATGCAAATGCTGGGTGAAGAAACAATCATTACAACAACATATAAAAATACCATTGCAACAAATTTGTTTGACGATGTATTGGTGGTAACTGACAGTGATTCCATTTATAATGAAATAAAAAATTCAGGTGGTAATGTTGTAATGAGTGATAGTGGTCATCAAAGTGGCAGCGACCGTATTGCTGAAGCAATTGAAGATATGGATTGCGACATTGTTTTAAATGTGCAGGGCGATGAACCTTTTGTTCACAAACAAACTTTACAATCTTTATTAAATGTGTTTAATGATGCAACTGTAAAAGTTGCCAGCGTAATGCATAAAATATTTGGGCAACCGGATATTGAAAATCCTAACAATGTAAAAGTAGTGGTTGATAAAAATTCTAATGCACTAATGTTTAGCCGTTCTGTAATCCCTTATTTAAGAGATAAAAGTACCACTGCAGATTATTATAAACACATTGGCATTTATGCGTACAGAAAAGAAATTTTATTGCAGTTTACAAAATGGGAACAAACGCCGCTTGAGCTTGCAGAAAAATTAGAACAGTTGCGTTATTTGGAAAATGGAGTTCCCATCAAAATGATTTTAACCGAACATGCAAGCATTGGCATTGATACGCCGGAAGATTTAGAACTTGCAAGAAAATATCTTTCTGAAAAAAAATTATTATAACCTGCAAGATTTAAACAACACTGTTAAAGTAAATTGTTGAAATATGCAATATTCAGAACAGCAAAAGTTTGAACACAATTGGATAAAGCTTGTTCTTTGGTGTATTGTGATATTATGTGCAATTATTTCGATAATAGTTATTGCAAAAGCTAAAGCAAATTTTATTATTGCTTTATTGCCATTCATATTTAACGTTTTATTGCTTTCTCTTTTTTCTCAAATGAAATTAGAACTAACCATCAATGAAAATATGCTTCGTTTTAAATTCCGCCCTTTTATAAACAGAATAATTACGAAAGATAAAATCAGGCAAATACAGATTATTAATTATGATCCTATTTCAGAATATGGAGGATGGGGTATCAGGTATGGGAAAAATGGATGGGCTTATACTGCAAAAGGCTTCTACGGAATTAAACTTATTACTTCTCTCAATAAAAAAATTTTAATTGGAATTTCAAACCCGGAGGCTATATCAAAATTTCTTAAAGAATATTATCCAACGGTGTTTAATGATGAAGCCGCTGAAATTGTATAAGCAAATAATTTATTAAGAGCCTGTTGAAATCAGTTGATTCATTTGCACAAGCCTGTAATAAATTCCTTCTGCTCTTAATAAAGATTCATGTGTACCGCGTTCTGCAATCTCTCCTTTTTGTAAAACAATTATTTCATCTGCATGACGAATAGTAGATAAACGATGCGCAATAACAATAGATGTTCTGTTTTCCATCATTTTATTTATTGCATCCTGCACCAGTTTTTCGCTTTCGGTATCGAGTGATGATGTGGCTTCATCCAAAATTAATATGGGCGGATTTTTTAATAAGGCACGAGCAATGGTTAAACGCTGTCTTTCGCCGCCGCTCAGTTTACTGCCGCGGTCGCCGATATTGGTTTCAAATCTTTTTTCTTTTTGCTGAATGAAGGAATAAGCATTTGCAATTTTTGCAGCATTCAAAATATTTTCTTCTGTTGCATCAGGCTCACCTAATGCAATGTTGCTGGCGATTGTATCATTAAATAAAATCGGTTCCTGTGTTACAATGCTTATTTGTTCACGCAAACTTTTTAATGAGTAATCTTTTATGTTGATGCCATCAATTAAAATTTCACCGGCAGTTACATCATGAAATCGCGGCACCAAATCTGCGAGTGTGCTTTTTCCTGCACCCGATGCTCCCACCAGTGCAATAGTTTTCCCTTTTTCAATTTTAAGATTAATGTTTTTTAAAATAACAACATCTTCATATTGAAAGTTTACATTTTTAAATTCTATACCGTGTGAAAAATGTTCAAGTTTTTTTCCATTAGGATTATCATCAACTGTAATATCCGCTCTCAGCACTTCTTCAATTCTTATAATGGCAGCGCTGCCTTTTTGCATATTGCTGAACGAAGTAGATAACGATTTTGCCGGCGTGATAATATTATAAAACAAAGCGAGATAACCTATAAACACCGAGCCTTCCAGCGGTAATCTTCCGCTTAAAATACCTCTGCCACCGTACCATAAAATAATTGAAAACATAATCACGCCCATCAGTTCACTCAACGGAGAAGCAAGGTCTCTTCTGTAACCAATGTGATTTTTTGCATGCAGCAACTCATCATTCACTTTAAAAAATCTTGAACGCAAAAGTTGTTCTGCATTAAATGCTTTTATAACACGCAAGCCGCTTAATGTTTCATCTAAAATAGAAACTGATTGTCCATATTTTATTGCGGCTGCCGATGATTGTTTTTTTAATGAACGTGAAACTCTGCCAATAACAAAGCCCATCACAGGAATTAATACAATTAAAAAAAGTGTAAGCTGCGGACTTAAGTAAAATAAAAAACCAAGATTAAATATAATAGACAGCGGGTCGCGAATCCATCCTTCCAATGTGCCCACAACAGAGCTTTCCACTTCAGCAATATCGTTTGTAATGCGGCTGATTAAATCGCCTTTTCGCTTTTCAGTAAAATAACCGATAGGTAACCGAAGAATTTTATCGTATAATTCGGTGCGTAAATTATTTACAATCGAATTCTTCATCGGGTTTAAAATATAAGAAGCGAGATACAGGAAAAGATTTTTCAAAAAAACAGATACAATAATAAATCCGCATATCAAAGCAAGTGTATTAAGCTTACCATTATGCTCAACAGAGTTGGTAAGAACAGAACGTATAAAATTTAAAATTGGGTTTCCTGAATGCTGCGCCAAATCTGAAATTGAACTTGAACCTATATTAAAAATCAATTCTAAAAAAGGCATCAGCATGCCGATAGAAACAATAGAAAAAATAATAGAAAGAACAGTGCAAAGAAAATAAAGAACTATTTGAGGGATATAATTTTTGAGATATGCAAAAACGCGGGAATAATTTTTCATTAATCTGTTACGGTTTCGTAAACAATATAAAATGCGGTTAATTGTTTCTGCATTTTAATTTGTTATAATTAAAGCTGCGGCGTGAAATTAAACGCTGCAAACCTTAAATCGTGCTAATTTTACGGCAAAGGTAATAGTATGGAAGAAGGTAAAAGACAAAAACAGGTGGCTGCGGTTTTATCAGAAGAAATTAATGATATTTTCAGAAGGCTTGGCTTAAATATGATGGATGGCGGAATGGTTTCTATTTCATCTATTAAAGTAACACCCGATTTACTCGAGGCAAGAATTTATCTCAGCATGTATAAAGTGGCAGATGAAAAAGCTGCGCTTAAAAAAATTGAAAACCAGGCATGGGAAGTTAAGCGTGAACTTACTGCAAGAGTAAAGCACCAGTTGCGCCGTATGCCTGTTTTAAAATTTTATATTGATGATACACTTGACCATGTATTTAGAATGGAAGAATTGTTTAAGCAGATAAATGAAGAACGAAAAGATTCTAATGCATGAATCTAACATTGAAACTTTGAAACATTCAAACACTTGAACTTACTCTTCGCCTGGCGATATTTTAAATCAAAAAAATCTACCAATGCCATAAATATTATTGCATGGATAAGCATGATTGCAATAACGGTAAGCACGGCTGCATTAATAATTGTATTAAGTGTGTTTAATGGCTTCGAAGGTTTGGTGCAAAGTTTATACGGAGATTTTTATGCCGATTTAAAAATTCTTCCTGCATCAGGAAAATATATTACGGTTAATGATGCGCTTATTAATAAAATTAAATCGGTAAATGGTGTTTCGCAGTTGAGTTTTATTGTTGAAGAAAAAGCGGTGCTGGTAAATGGCAGTGATTATCAAACCATTGTTTTTTTAAAAGGTGTTGATAAAAATTATAATAATGTAAATAAGCTCAATCATTATATAACGTATGGAAAATATGATTTGGGCACAACCGATGCGCCTTCTATTGTTGCCGGCTCGGGAATTGCGAATGCAGTAGGTGCCGACCCGCAATCGCCAATGTCTGATCTTGTGATTTATCTTCCCAACCGCAAAGCAAAAAATTATAACAGTCTTGATGCGATGCATTCTTTCGAGGTAAAGCCTGCAGGTATTTTTTCTGTGCAGCAGGAGTTTGATGATAAATATGCATTTACCAATCTTGCGTTTATGCAGTACATGCTCGACTTAGATGCCAATCAATACAGCTCAATAGAAATTTCTGCCGTTAAGAATGATGAAATAAAAGATATTCAAAAACAATTGCAAAATGTAATTGGAAAAAAATTTATTGTGCAAACAAGATACCAGCAAAATCAAAGCTTGTTTACGGTAATGGAAATTGAGAAATGGGTAATTTATGGAATTCTTTCGCTGATACTTTTGGTGGCTGCGTTTAATATGATTGGCGCTTTAACGATGCTTGTTTTGGAAAAGGAAAAAGATATTGCCGTATTAAAAGCGATGGGTGCATCAGAGAGCAGGATTAAAAATATTTTTTTGGGTGAAGGTTTTTTGCTTGCCGGTGTTGGTGGTGTGTTGGGAATGTTCATCGCATTTATAATTTGCTTTTTGCAGGTAAAATATAAACTGATAAAACTCCAGGGCGGCACTTTTATTATTGATTATTATCCTGTAAAAATGATGCTTCCCGACTTTTTGCTCGTTGCGTTAACCATTTTTATTATAGCCGTTATTGCCTCTTTTATCCCCGCAAAAAAAGCGGCTGAACAATTTTATTCTTTAAAAAGCTGATTGCATATAATTCTTTTTTAAAATTATATAAGCACTTATATATTTGTTAAATGAATTTTTATCAGCAGTTGGGTTTTCTTGTTTTTGGCAGTCGTTTAAAACGGTTGGGCGATACATTTATTAATGATGTTAACCGCATTTATAAAAACAATAAAATAGATTTTGATGCTTCATGGTTCCCGGTATTTTATATTTTATCGCAAAAAAAAGAAGTTTCAATAAAAGAGATTTCAAATGAACTGAATGTTTCGCACTCTGCTATAAGCCAGCTTGTAAGCGGATTGCAACAGAAAGGACTTATTAAATCTGTTACCTCAAAAAAAGATGCGAGACATAAGGCAATAAGATTTACTGGGAAAGGAGAGAAGCTGCTTGAAAAAATAAAACCTGTTTGGAATGCATTGCAAAAAGCAATGCAAGAACTAACTGCAGAAAATACCCAAAGCAAAAAAGTTTTAACTGCGTTGGCGGGTATTGAAGAAAGTATCCAGGAGAAAAATTTATTCGACAGAATCGAACAACATTTATAAGATTGCCTGCATGAGCTACAATTATTTGGCGCTGGATGATTCATGGTTAAGTTTTGACCAGGTTAAGAATTTTGTGCTCCATAACCAGCAAGTTTCAATAACCGCTACAGCACACGAAAAAATTTTGAGGTGCAGAGAATATCTTGATAAGAAATTAGAACAATCAGATGAACTGTTTTATGGAATAAATACCGGGTTTGGTTTTTTGCAAAATGTAAAGATTGATAAAAAGCAAATCAAAAAGCTGCAATACAATTTACTCACATCACATGCATGCGGAATGGGCGAAGAAGTGCCACCTGAAATTGTGAAGCTGATGCTGATGCTGAAAATAAAATCTTTGAGTTATGGTTACAGCGGCGTGCAAATTGAAACGGTGAAGCGTTTAATGGATATGCATAATAACAATGTGCTGCCCGTAATTTATACGCAGGGTTCGCTGGGCGCTTCAGGTGATTTAGCACCTTTAAGCCATTTGAGTTTGCCGTTGATTGGTTTGGGCGAAGTATATCATGAAAATAAAAAATGTAAATCAGCAGATATTTTAAAACAGTTTAACTGGAAGCCGGTTGAATTGCAAAGCAAAGAAGGTTTGGCATTGATAAACGGCACTCAATTTATGAGTGCTTATGGAATGTATTGTCTTACTAAAGCAGAACATTTAATTAAGATAGCTGATTTGATTTGTGCTTTGTCGTTTGACGCATTTGATTGTTTGACTGAGCCATTGCATGAAAGTATCCAGGCAATTCGTCCGCATAAAGGTCAAGTGCAAACTGCAAAAAATATTCGCAACAATTTAAGCGGAAGTGAAATTGCAACGCATCAAAAAAAGCAGGTTCAGGATCCGTATTCTTTTCGTTGTGTGCCGCAGGTGCACGGTGCAACAAAAGATGTTTTTGAAACAGTATTAAGTGTTTTTCTTACAGAAATAAATTCAGTAACAGATAACCCAAATATTTTTCCTGATGATGACTTAATTGTAAGTGGCGGAAATTTTCATGGTCAGCCTTTGGCTTTGCAATTAGATTTTTTAAGCATTGCAATGAGTGAGCTTGCAAATATTAGTGAGCGAAGAATTTATCAGCTTATTAGCGGGCAAAGAGATTTGCCAATGTTTCTTGTAAAAGATGCAGGTTTAAATAATGGCTTTATGATTCCGCAATATACTGCTGCCGGAATTGTGAGCGAGAATAAACAATTGTGCACACCGGCAAGTGTTGATTCTATTTCATCGAGCAATAACCAGGAAGACCATGTGAGTATGGGTGCCAATGCTGCGGTAAAATGTTTACGTGTTATTAATAATGTTGAAAAAGTTTTAGCAATTGAATTGCTGAGTGCCGCACAGGCATTGGATTTTAGGAGACCTGCAAAAAGTTCTGAAACACTTGAGCAGTTGCACACATCATTCAGGGAAATTATTTCTTTTAATGATGCAGACAGAGTGTTGCATGATGATATGATGAAAGCGGTAGAGTTTGTTTCTTCTTATCAATTTAACTAATATGAACAGTCATATTGAATTGCCGGAGGGGTTGAAAACAACTTCAATGCCTAAGCTAAAGATTGCGGACCAAAAGGTAATAATTCTCAATAGACCTCGTGCAATGGATTGGTTGTTTCCAGCCTTTTTCATGCTTTTATTTTCTATTATGATAATGAACGGAAAGCTTTTGCTAACAAATACAGATGATAGCGATTATATAATCCTATTTTTTGCATTGACTATTTTTTTAATGGTCAAAGTCTTTTCCTTAAATAGAGTATGTATCGATTTTGAAAAGAAATTAATTTCAATAAAAAATTATAATCCATTAGTTAATCTTGGAAGGAGATTATTTCAAATGCCTCTTGCAATTAGCTTTAAAGAAATAGATAAAATTTTTACAGATCAAAATTGGTTTAGTGGTCAACTTATCAGGTTTTATGTTATTCTTGAAACAAATGCTCTATATAAATTTCGAATTGCAATTTTTTCAAAGCAACAAGAATCAATAATGTTTGTTGAGTATTTAAAAAATAAAATTCGCTGAATGAAAAGCCTATCGCACAAGTGAATGCACAACTGTGGTTGATTAAAACGCGATTGGAGATAACTTTAAAAATACTTATCAATGACAACAGAAACTCAATCAAAATACAATCCCATCAAATACAAAACACCCACCGGTACGCAGCTAAATTGTAAAGGCTGGATTCAGGAAGCAGCATTGCGCATGTTGCTAAATAATTTAAATCCTGAGGTTGCAGAAAAACCAGACGAATTAATTGTGTATGGCGGCCGTGGTAAAGCAGCAAGAAATTTTGAAGCGCTCGATAATATTATTGCTGCACTAAAAATTCTGCAGAACGATGAATCTCTTTTAATACAAAGCGGCAAACCAGTTGGTATTTTAAAAACACATTTTGATGCGCCGCGTATTTTAATTTCCAATTCACAACTTGTTCCAAAGTGGGCAACATGGGAGCATTTTGATGAGCTGGAAAAAAAAGGTTTAATCATGTTCGGTCAAATGACTGCCGGCAGTTGGATTTACATCGGTTCGCAAGGCATTGTGCAAGGTACTTATGAAACGTATGCTGCGGCTGCAGATAAACATTTTGGTGGTTCATTAAAAGGTACATTAAATGTTACAGCAGGGCTTGGCGGAATGGGTGGCGCACAGCCTTTAGCCATCACCATGAATGAAGGTGTTGCATTAATTGCTGAAGTGGAAGAATGGCGCATTGATAAGCGTTTGCAAACAAAATATCTTGATGAAAAATTTACAGATATTGATAAGGCAATTGATGCGGCATTGAAATATAAAAAGGATAGCGTTGCAAAAAGTATTGGTGTTTTATGCAATGCAGTAGATCTTTTGGAGAGATTGATTGAACGAAATATTATTCCTGATACATTAACCGATCAAACATCTGCACATGACCCGTTGATTGGTTATTGGCCGCATGAAATTTCTTATGAGCAGGCAAAAGTGCTACGTGAAAAAGATCCGGAACAGTACCTTGAGTTTGCATATCGAAGCATATATACGCATGTGCAATTCATGGTTGATTTGAAGAACAAAGGAGCTATAACTTTTGATTATGGAAATAATATTCGCGCAAGAGCATTAGAATACGAGACAAAACATTATGCAGAACATAAAATTCCGGCTTCAGGAAATGCACACAACCTTTTCCCCGGTTTTGTGCCCGAATATATTCGCCCTTTATTTTGCGAAGGCAGAGGTCCGTTTCGCTGGGTTGCGTTGAGCGGCGATACAAATGATATTGCTGCAACCGATGAAGTAATATCAAATATGTTTCCTGAAAATAAATCTTTACAACGCTGGCTTAAACTCGCAAAAGAAAAAATTGCATTCCAGGGTTTGCCGGCAAGAATTTGCTGGCTCGGGCAAGGCGAACGCGAAAAAGCTGGTGTTGCATTTAATGAGTTGGTGAAATCAGGAAAAGTAAAAGCACCGATTGTTATTGGCAGAGATCATTTGGATACAGGTTCTGTTGCTTCTCCCAATCGCGAAACAGAAGCAATGCTTGATGGAAGTGATGCCATTGCAGACTGGCCTTTGCTGAATGCACTGGTAAATACTGCCGGTGGTGCAAGCTGGGTAAGTCTTCATCATGGCGGTGGCGTTGGCATGGGTTATAGCATTCATGCGGGAATGGTGATTGTTGCTGACGGTACAGATGAAGCAGAAAAAAGATTGAGACGTGTTTTAAGAAATGATCCAGGCATTGGTGTGATTCGTCATGCAGATGCAGGTTATGAAATTGCAAAGGAAACAGCGAAAGAGTTTGATTTGGATATTAAAGAACGGTTGAAATAATTACTGTAATTTCTTTTTCATACAAACACTTTCTTCCAATCCTTTATATTGATCATAGTTTTGTATAACAACATAACCTGCTTGCTTATATAAATTTTGTGCAACATCAAAATGAATACTTGTTTCAAGGATAGCGTAATGAAATTTTTTTTCTATTGCCCATTCTTCTAATTCATGCAAAACCATTTTTGAAATGCCTCTGCTCCGGTAAGTTTTATCAACATACATTCTTTTTATTTCAACTGTGTCTTTATTATATTCTTTAAAGCAACCAATCGCAACAGGCTTCTCATCAGCATAAATAATGATTGCAGTTTTTATATCAGGTACCTTGTTGTATTGATCATAAGTTGATTGATCTTCATTTAATTCATTCCATAACTCATTATCCAAACAAGAAACGAGATAAACAAAATCAGGATGCGCACAGAATGTTCTTTTTATAGTTAAATCTTCATTCATTTTTTATTAATCAATTTTCCAGTCAATAGGCTCTTGTTTTTGCTGCACAAGAAATTCATTTGTTTTGCTGAAATGCCTGCAGCCAAAAAAACCTTTGTCGGCACTATAAGGTGATGGATGTGCTGCTTTTAAAACATGATGTTTGGTTTGATCAATCAACTCCTGTTTTTGATGCGCAAATGCACCCCACAATAAAAAAACAATTCCCTCTTTTTCGTCTGAAACTTTTTTTATCACGGCATCTGTAAACTGGTGCCAGCCAATTTTCGAATGTGAGTTTGCGTCATTAGCACGAACAGTTAATGCAGCATTTAATAATAAAACTCCCTGTTCTGTCCATGGCGTTAAATCTCCTGATGAAGGAAACGGTACGCCAATATCATCGTGCATTTCTTTAAAAATATTTATTAATGATGGCGGCGGGCGTACACCTTTTGGAACAGAAAAAGATAAACCCATTGCCTGCCCTTTTCCATGATATGGGTCTTGACCAATCAACACTACTTTTAATTTATTGAAAGGTGTTTTAGCAAATGCATTAAAAATTAAAGAGCCGGGCGGATAAATAATTTTGCCTTGCACTTTTTCCGTTTTTAAAAAAGCAACAATGTTTTCGAAATATGATTTATTAAACTCTGCATGCAAAACTTGTTTCCAGCTTGCTTCAATATTTACATCCATATCAGCGTTTGGACGCAAACTAATTAAAAATTACTTTTGCGCCGAGCAAAGGCCCGGTAGCTCAGCTGAATAGAGCGGCAGCCTTCTAAGCTGTAGGTCATTGGTTTGAATCCAATCCGGGTCACTTATAATTACTGTAGATTAAAGCACATGATTTATTCCATGTGCTTTTTTATTTTTCAACATTGTTTCTTATTTAATATTTCGTTTTTTGCATTGTCTTATGCTTTATATAATTTTCATTTAGTAAATCGGTCAGAATGAAGCTTATTTATTCTTAACAACAAAAAAATGCTTATGAGAAATGTATCGAGGTTATCTGTTTTCTTAACTGCTTTTTTAATTTTTTTCATCTCGTGCGGCACAACCAAAAATGAATTATCTGTCAGCTATAAAAATTTTGATGGCGAAATAGAGCAACAGCAAAATCTCGTATTTGCTTTTAATAAAGATATTTATCCTGATAGCCTTTTGCAATCGTGGGACAGTACAGATTATGTAGAATTTAAACCTGCTGTAAAAGGAATGTTTAAATGGAACAGTTCAAGCGAGTTAGTATTTTCACCTGCACAAGGCTTTCAGCCCGGAACAGAATATACAGCAACACTTACATCAGCCATACTTAATCACAGTGCAACAAAATATTCTTTCGATACAAAGCCATTTCAATTTCACACAGCACCACTTCGCATAACGGACACACATCTTTCGTATACGCGCGGAAAAAATGTTTCGAATGTAATGGTGCAGCTTGATGTAAATTTTAATTATGAAGTAAAATTGAATGAAGCCGCTTCGCATTTAAAATTAAGTTCGAATGGAAATGCAGTAAGCATTATGTCTGCAAATGATGGTGCAGGAAAAACTTTATCGCTTCAATTCAATCCTGTAAATAATCTGGATGAAGAAACGCCGCTTAAAATAGAAATGAGCAACGGCATTTCAGTAACGCACAGCAAATATGTTTCTGCAAATGATACAACGATTACTGCATCCATTCCATCACGATTTAATCTTTCTGTAACCGGTCTCGCTGCAAATCATAATGGCACCGAAGGAACAATTACAGTAAACACTTCTGAACCTGTGTTGGAAGATAGTTTGAAAAACATGATAACGATTGAGCCATCAGTTCCGTTTGATGTGAGTTTGAACGATGCAGGTTTCGCAATTACAAGTAATAAACTTTCGCCTGAACAAACATATCAACTCACAGTTTCATCGCATCTCGAAGGTGCGTTTGGCGGAAAGATGAAAACAGGTTATACTGGCTCTGTATACTTCGGAAAATTAAAACCATCTGTTACGTTCATCAATCAAAAAGGAATGTATCTCTCATCTGCAGGTTATAAAAATCTTGCTCTGAATATTGTAAATGTTTCTGAAGTAAAAGTATCGGTTGTAAAAGTGTATGAAAATAATTTGGAGAACTTCATGCGTAAGGATAAAAGTTATGGTTACGGATATGAAGAACGCAGCGATAATAATGATGAAGATGATGATGATAATTACGGCGATTATTTATATTATGATACAGAAAATTTAGGTGATACCATTTTTCAAAAAGATTACAGCACATCAAAATTGCCAAAACAAAATGCTGCTGCCGTTTTGCATCTCGATTTTTCCGACCGAATAAAAGATTATAACGGTATTTATGTAATCACCGTTGCATCAAAACAACATTATTGGGTGCAGGAATCGAAAGTGCTTTCTATTTCTGACATTGGTTTAATTGTGAAGCAGGAACAAAACAACATGTATGTTTTTGCAAACTCCATAAAAGATGCAACAAACATGAAGGATGTGAGCGTTTCATTTTACAGCACCAACAATCAAAAATTATATACGGCAGAAACAGATGCAAGCGGTGTTGCTGTTTTTAAAAATATCAGCGAGCATTCACCAGGTTTTAACGTGGGCATGGTAACGGCGAAAAAAGATGATGAGTTCAGCTTTGTTTGGATGGATAATAGTTTAATTCAAACATCGCGCTTTGATGTTGGTGGAAGAACACCCAACAGCACTGGATTAAATGCAATGATTTATGCAGAAAGAAATTTATATCGTCCCGGTGAAACGATGCATGTATCCACAGTTGTGCGTGATGAACAATGGAATGCGCCCGGCGAAATTCCGGTTAAGTTTAAACTGATTGCACCCAATGGAAAAGAGATTTCTACGATGCGAAAAATTTTGAACGAAGAAGGTTCAACAGAAACACAGTTTACTACACCAACAACTGCGTTAACCGGAGATTACACATTACAGCTTTTAACTGGTAACGATGTTTTGCTGAATACTTATGACATCAGTGTTGAAGAATTTATGCCGGATAGAATTAAAGTGAATTTTAATATTGATAAAAAAGAATATCGCACAGCAGATACCATTCATACAACCATACAGGCAGATAATTTATTTGGAACACCTGCTGCAAATTTGAATTACCAGTGCGGATTGAATTTGGATAAAGCAACTTTCTCTTCAAAGAAATATTCTGATTATGATTTTTCTGTAGTAAATAATTTTTCTTTCAATACAGACTTACACAGTGATAAAGTAAATGAAAACGGTGCTGCAACAGAGGTTTTTCATTTACCGCAGGATATTTCCAACATCGGTTTATTAAAAGGTAATTTAATGGCAACTGTGTTTGATGAAACAGGAAGACCGGTGCATCGTTACCAGGAAATTTCTGTTTATACGCAACCTGTTTTTATCGGCATAAAAAATAATGCAGAATATGTTGATACACGCAAGCCGGTGAAAATTGGATTGATTGCCGTTGATAAAAATGAGAACATACAATCTGCACAAGTGCAGGTTGCAGTAATAAAAAAAGAATGGCATACCGTTATTCAGCAGGATGGAAATTCTTTCAAATATGTTTCGCGTGAAGAAGAAAAAAATATTTCGCAACAAAAGCTTACTATCAATGGCACTTCAACGCTTTTTTATTTTACACCGCAGTTAAGCGGCGATTATGAGGTGCGTGTTTTTTATGGTGGCTCGAACAGTTATGTGGCAACGGAATTATATGCCTGGGGTTTTGGTGACACACAATACACATCATTCGAAGTAAACAATGAAGGCAATGTTGATATAACAACCGACAAAGAAAAATATCAAAACGGTGAAACCATCAATGCATTGTTTACAACGCCGTTTGATGGTAAGATGCTGGTTACTGTTGAGCGCGACCATCTCATTAAATATTATTATCTCGATGCAAAAAATAAAGCGGCTTCGCTTTCTTTAAAAGCAGATGATGATTGTTTGCCAAACATTTATATTTCAGCGACGCTGTTTAGACCGATGGGTGAAAATGATATGCCGCTAACTGTTGCACATGGAATAAAATCTGTGCTGGTTGAAAACACTTCGAATCATTTACCGGTTAGTCTTGATGTTGCAGCAAAATCAAGATCAAAAACAAAACAAATCATTACAGTTAAAACACAGCCCGGTGCTTACGTAACTATTGCTACTGTTGATGAAGGAATTTTACAAGTGAAAGATTATTCAACACCTGACCCATACAATTATTTTTATCAGAAAGTGGCGCTTGCTGTAAACAGTTATGATATTTATCCTTTGCTGTTGCCTGAAATAAAAACAACCAAATCAAGTACGGGCGGTGATGCAGGTGCAGAATCAAAAATGCGTGTGAATCCTGTGTTTGTGAATCGTGTAAAGTTGGTTTCGTTCTGGAGCGGAATTATGCAGGCTGATGCAAGCGGTATTGTTCGCTACAACATAGATGTACCGCAGTTTTCAGGCGATTTGCGTGTAATGGCAGCCGCGTATAAAGGAAAAACTTTTGGCAGTGCAGAACAACATATAAAAGTTGCAGACCCTGTTGTTATCAGCACAGCGCTTCCAAGATTTTTATCGTCGAAAGATAAAGTGGTGATGCCGGTTTCGCTCAGCAATACAACCAATCAAAATGCAAATGCAGTGGTGTCTGTTCAATTAAGCGGACCGTTAGGAATGATAAGTGATAAATCGCAAACAGTAAACCTGCCTGCAAACAAACAACAACGTGTAGTATTTAATATCGGTGCACAACAGGCAATCGGAGCAGGTAAAGTAACGGTTTCGGTGAAAGCGATGAACCAAACTTTTACAGATGAAACAGAGATTGGCGTTCGCCCGCCTGCATCATTACAAATAATATCAGGCAATGGTTCTGCAAATGAACATGCACCTGCATCAATTAACCTGCAGAATAAATTTATTCCTTCAACAGTGTCATCAAAATTGATTGTTGGAAAATCACCGTTGTTGCCGTTCTCGAAAAATTTATCATACCTCGTTAATTATCCTTATGGCTGTGTGGAACAAACAACATCTGCTGCGTTCCCGCAATTATATTATTATGATTTGGTGAAAAGCATTTCAGGAAAAGAAGATAAGGATATGAACCCTGCATACAATGTGCAACAAGCCATCAACAAATTACAGTCAATGCAATTACCTGATGGTGCTTTGTCGTTCTGGCCTGGCGGAGGTTATGAAAGCTGGTGGGGAAGTATTTATGCAACACATTTTTTAATCGAGGCACGCAATGCAGGCTATGAAGTGAATAATAATGTTATTAATCGTTTGCTGCAGTACATGCAATACAAATTAAACAGCAGGGAAACAGAAACATTTTATTTCAACGATAATCAATCGAAGCGCATTGCGCCGGAAGAAGTGGCGTATTCTTTATATGTGCTTGCATTGGCAGGAGAGGCGCAACAATCTTTCATGAATTATTATAAAGCACACCAGGAATTGCTTACGCTCGACAGCAAATATTTACTGAGTGCAGCGTATGCGCTTTCAGGTGAGACAAAGCAGGCGAAAGATGTTTTACCGGCTGCGTTTAAAGGCGAAAAACCCAACACTTCTTTTGGCGGAAGCTTTTATTCTTATATAAGAGATGAAGCTTTATCGTTAAATGTTTTGCTGGATGTTGACCCGAATAATCAGCAGATTGGAATTATGGCGAAACGGCTTTCAGAGCAATTGAAGCATGCGTATTATCTCAACACACAGGAAAATGCATGGAGCCTTTTAGCGTTGGGAAAAATTGCACGCATGAGCAACAACACAAATGCAACTGCAAGCATTACCGCAAACGGAAAAACAATTGCAAATACAACCGGCGCAAACATTACACTCGATGCAAAACAATATCTAAACACATTAATGCAGTTGAATGTAAAAGGCAGCGGTAACTATTATTATTTCTGGGAAACAAGCGGCATTACAAGTGATGGTAGTTATTTGCAGGAAGATAAATATTTAAGAGTACGCAGAACATTTTTCGACAGAAATGGTAATGCAATAAGCAGCGGAAATTTTCATCAGAATGATTTAGTGATTGTGAAACTCACGCTTGAAAATCAGTATAACAGTAATGTTGATAATGTTGTTATCACCGATATGTTGCCTGCAGGTTTTGAAATTGAAAATACGCGGCTCTCAGAAATGCCCGACATAAAATGGATTAAAGATGCAGCAACGCCCGATTACACCGATATACGTGATGACAGGATTTTGATGTTTACTTCGGCAACGGGTCAGGCGAAAAATTATTATTACATGGTGCGTGCTGTTTCGCCGGGTGAATATCAATTGGGTCCTGTGCAGGCAGATGCAATGTATAATGGCGCGTATCATTCGTATAATGGTGCGGGTGTTGTAACGATTTCGGAGAAGTAAAAAGAAGAATTTTTTTGAAGAACTTAATTTATAAAAAGCATTTGAAGTTGAACGTCATCTCCACGTTAGGAGAGGTCTCCTGAATTTTTGCAAGCTAAATTTCATGAGATGTCTCGTTCCTCGACATGACGTATTGGTTACATGCGTTAAACTCATATTATTTTAATCGAAGATGAAAAAAAGATTATTAAAAATATTAAAACGAATGTGTGTTGTAATTGCATCATGCATTATTTTATTTTTTTTAATTGATTTGATTTTTCCTTTTCGTATTGATGTTTCCTATTCACCTGTTGTTGAAGCAAGAGACGGAACGGTATTGCATACATGGCTGGCAAAAGATGAGCAATGGCGTATCAAAGCATCACTGGATGAAATTGCGCCTGAGTTTACCAAAGCAATTATTTATAAAGAAGATAAATATTTTTATAGTCATCCGGGTGTAAACCTGTTTGCTGTTTGCAGAGCTTTCTTCAATAATTTATTTCATTTAAAAAGAACATCGGGCGCATCAACGATAAGCATGCAGGTGGTGCGCATGTTGCACCCTGAAAGCAGGACCTATTTTAATAAATGCATTGAAATGTTTCGTGCAGAACAACTCGAACTGCATCACAGCAAAAAAGAAATTCTTGAATTGTATTGCAACTTATTGCCGTATGGCGGAAATATCCAGGGAATAAAAACAGCTTCTCTTTTATATTTTAATAAAACGCCTGATAAACTTTCGCTTGCCGAAGCAACGGCATTAACCATAATTCCCAATCGTCCCAATTCATTGGTGCCGGGAAAAAATAATGCAGCAATTATTGCGGAAAGAAATAAATGGCTGAAGAATTTTAAGAGTGAAAATTTATTTGCTGATGTGATTGTTGATGATGCATTAAATGAACCGTTAACAGCAACCCGCCATCATGCACCGCATGCAGTTCCGCAATTTGCATGGCGCCTGCATAAAAAGAATTTATCGCAAACACAATTGCGCAGCACATTAGATAAAAACATTCAGCAAAAAACAAAAACCATTGTAAGCAATTATGCAGCGCAATTAAAAGCGCAAAACATCAATAATGCTGCGGTAATTATTATTAATAATAAAACGCATGAAGTGATGGCATACATTGGCTCGCCTTCATTTGAAGACAGGGCACATTTTGGAGAGGTGGATGGTGTGCAGGCTTTGCGTTCGCCGGGCAGCACATTAAAGCCATTGTTGTACGGCTTGAGTTTTGATGCCGGTCTCATTACACCAAAAACGATTTTGGAAGATGTGCCGTTAAATATTGCAGGTTATGCGCCGGAAAATTATGATATGCAGTTTCGCGGAAATGTTACTGCAGAAGATGCGTTGAAAAATTCACTCAATATCCCTGCAGTTGAGTTATTAAATCAACTGGGTTTAAAAAACTTTTTAACCAAACTTACTGTTGCAGGTTTTAATGATACATGGAGGAATCGTAATAAGGAAGGTTTATCATTAATTCTTGGCGGCTGCAGAATAAGACTTGATGAGTTAACTGCTTTGTACAGCGCGTTTGCAAACAATGGAAAGTATTATCCTTTAAAATGGACGATGGATGATTCTTCAATATCAAAAAATTCAGCATCACATAGTGTTACTGTTTTATCGCCGGGTGCAGATTATATGCTCACGCAAATTCTAACAACCTTACATCGTCCTGATTTACCCAACGCGTATTACATAGCTGAAAACATTCCAAAGATTGCATGGAAAACAGGAACGTCTTATGGCAGAAAAGATGCTTGGAGCGTGGGTTATAATAAAACTTATACGATTGGTGTGTGGATTGGAAATTTTTCAGGTGAAGGTGTTCCTGATTTAAGCGGCGCATCTGTTGCCACGCCACTTTTATTTAAATTATTCAATGCGATTGATTACGATCCAAGCAATGAATGGGTGCAACCGCCAAAAGATTTATCATTTAGATTGGTATGTGCAAAAACAGGAAGAATCCCCAACGATTTTTGCAACGACCAGGTGATGGATTATTATATTCCCGGCATTTCAACCAACGAAAAATGTAATCACTTAAAAGAAGTGTTTGTTTCTGCTGATGAAAAATATTCTTATTGCACATCGTGTCTTCCTGCTGGTGGTTATAAAGAAAAACTTTTTCAAAATATAACTCCTAAACTTGCTACATGGTATAAGATGAATCATATTGCCTATCAAAAAATCCCAAAACATAATCCGTCATGCACAAGAGATTTTAATGGTTATGCGCCTGTAATTACTTCATTAAATAATGGTATGGTGTATATCATTATGGATAAACAACAGCAACAGCTTACTTTATCGTGCGCTGCATCGAATGATGTAACGCAGGTATATTGGTATGTGAATGATAAATTTTTGTCTGCTGCAAATCCGCAACAAAAAATATTTTTTAATCCTGCTTCATCTAACATAAAAATTTCCTGCGCAGATGATAAAGGCAGAAACACGAACATTGAAATTAAAGTGAAGTTTGACTAAATGTAAGTGCAGATAGAATGTAAAATACAAGATACATATTAACCGTTCTTATCTTTATCCCGCTTCCGGGAATAACGATGAGAGGTTTGTTTTTTCCTGCAATGGTTATACCATACATTTTGAAAGAGATGAAAATAAAATAAGCAGCTTTACTTCTGCACAACCTAATGGTTTTTAAAACTCATTTTAAACAGTGATGGATTTTAATCGTAATATTTTTAGTGTTTCGCAAAAAAAATAATCATGTCAAAAAACTTGAAAATATTTTAAAAAAAAATTTCAACAAAGCAACCCTCTAAATATAAACCCGGTTTTAAGCGTGAAATATTTGATGGATTAGCTAATCATGAAAAACACAGCTAACAATCTTGAAGATGCAATCCAGGGAACATGGTGGTTATTATCACGTGAAGATTATACAAAGGACGGACAAAAAAGAATTGACCCTGTTTTAGGTTCAGACCCGATTGCCATTCTTGTGTATGCAAAAAATTATTTTGCTGCGCAGTTTATGAAGAAAGACAGGAGTGCTGATTCAATTGCGCATTCAACAAAAGCGGGGAAAAATAACACTGCAGCTACCGGAGGTTATGATGCTTATTTTGGTACTTATAAAATTGATGGAAAAACAAACCAGGTCGCTCATACACTGATTGGTTCCATCAACCCTGATAACATTGGAATTACTGTTCACAGAAATCTCTGTGTGCAGGAAGACCGGTTAATTATTGAGCTTGATACGACAACCACACAGGGAGAGTCTGTAACAAGAACACTTACCTGGGAAAAAATAAGTTAGAAATTTTTTTAAAAGAGCTGTTGCTAACCAGATTAAATGCATATAACAATGGAATGAATCTTTGTGTGACAATTCATGTTGGCTAACCGTTTAAAAAAATTTACAAAAGATATAAATATGTAAAGCAACCGGCAAAGCATTACTGCAGTTAAGTGTAGTGCTAAAATAAAATATGAAAAACAACCTTGCTTTTTTATTGCTGTATACTTTTTTTCTTTCAATAATAACTAATGCAAGTGCGCAAACAGATGTTACTGATAATGGTATTAATATAAGCTTAACCTCAAATACAATTTTTTTTGTTCCGGGGAGTATAAAAATTTTTGGTGCCGGCTCTGTTTTAAATAACGGCAATTTTTATCTCGGGGGAAATTTTATAAATAATGGAAATGGATTAAATGCATCGGGTACAGGTGTTATTATTTTTAACGGGGCTGGTAACCAAAATATAAGCGGAACAAATTCTACTACTTTTTATGATGTAATAAAATCAACCGACAGTTCTGTGATTATTACGCTAGATGAAACAATAAAAAATAAGCTTACACTTACCGCCGGTTTTTTTAATATCAACAATCACACTTTAACTGTAAATAATGGTTTTGCAGGAACGGGAAAATTAAAAAGCAGCGTGTCTTCTAATTTAATTGCAGGCGGCACAGGTACAATTTTTTTTGATTCAGTAAACAACTACTTAAAAGGTTTTACTGTTAACAACACAGCAAATCTTATGCTGGGTAATGCATTAAATATTGCAGCAAGTGATGGAGCAAATAAAAATACTTTCGGAACAATAACAGTTAATACAGGCGGCATCATTAATGCAGCCGGTTTTCTTACATTAAAATCTGATGCAAGAGGCGATGCACGTGTGGGAATTTCTGCAGGCGCAATTACGGGGCAGGTAACAGTGGAAAGATATATTCCCGCGCGGCGTGCATGGAGATTTATATCTGTTCCTTTTAATACAAGTTTACAAACAATAAATGCAGCGTGGCAGGAAGGTGCTGCTCCCAACTCAAATACATTTACTCAAAATAATCCGCATCCGGGATATGGAACAGAAATAACGTATGATAATAATCCTGCACACGGGTTCGATGTAAATACTACAGTCAACCCATCGTTAAGAACATGGGATAATGTAAATCAAACCTGGTCTGTAGCTCCTTTTACAAATTCTACGAATATCACAGATTACCCTGGTTACTATTTGTTTGTAAGAGGCAGCCGTGCTGTACAACTTTGGCAGGCAACAAGTGCAATTGCAGATAATACAGTATTGCGTGCAACGGGTATATTGAATGAGAAAGGCGCAGCCAGCAATAGTTTTACAAAAACATATACCGGCAATGCCGGCGATTATTTTATGGTTGGAAATCCTTATGCATCTCCAGTTGATTTAGGAACTGTACTTGATAACTCTGCAGGTTTATCAGGCACAAGAAAATTTTGGGTTTGGGATGCAAGGGCGAATGGACAATTTGGTGTGGGTGGATACGTAACATACAGTAACAACATACAGGTTCCGCCGGATTCATCATCATTATATACTGCGGGAAATATTATTCAGAGCGGGCAGGCATTTTTTGTACAAACAAGTGGCGGCAATGCATCAGTTAATTTTCAGCAAAGCGATAAAACTTCAACTGAGACAAGTGTATTTGGATTACTGCAGCAACCTCCTGTTATTTATACAAATTTGATGATACCCGAAAGTGCAGGCAGTTTATCTTTAACTGATGGAGTAGCTGCAGCATTCGACAATATTTTTTCTTCATCTGTTGATGAAGATGATGCGCAAAAACGCTGGAACATTGATGAGAACCTTGCATTGTTGCGGGATACAAATACGTTGGCAATTGAATTCAGACCAAAACCTGTATTAACAGACACTTTGTTTTACAGGTTGTATTTAAGACAGCAGCCATACACGCTGCAGATATTTGCAAAAAATTTTGCATTCATGCCTTTTATGCATGCATGGTTAGCAGATAAATATTTAAATACAAACACGGAGATTAATTTGAATGATACAACATTGTTCAGCTTTACGCCAAACCCCGATACTAATAGTTACCGCAATCGTTTTATGCTGGTGCTTAAACGGCAACTGATTGCTACGCCAATACCTGTTACAAAAGCAACAAACGAAAATGAACCGAATACTACAGGTATTGCCAATAGTATTGCTGTAACAACCGGCAGCATCAGTTTATATCTCAATCCTGTAACTGAAGCTAAAGATGTGATGATAAGATTTAATAAAGTGGATAAAGGAAATTATGAGGTTACAGTGTATGGTGCAAACGGGCAAAAATTATTGAGTAAAAAAATTCAGCATAACGGAGGCAACAACCTGTATTCATTGCGTGCAGATGCATTTTGGGCTGCGGGAATTTATACATTAACTGTTTTAAATGAAGACTCAAAAAAAATTACAGCACTGAAACTGGTGGTGAGTAAATAATGATATTTTAATTGTTGCAACAAACTTTATTGTGAATAAGGTTTTGAATCAATGAATAATTTACTACTGAGATTTTAAAACAATTGCATACAACTTAACCTTAGTAGTAATTGAAATGTTTTAATCAACCTTATTCAGCTTATTAAATTCATTTTAAAAATAAAAGTCTATAATCTGCATTCACCTACAATTCAATGTGTATGCGTTATTCAAAACAAAATACCATTAACAAAAATTTGATAAAATACATTTCATTATAAAGCAACTGTTTTTTTTCGTACATCGTTTCATTGCATATTCGTTTACCGAAGCTTTCCATTATTGAATCACACTTCACCCTTCATTTACGTTTGCGGAAAGAGATAAGCTACTAACCATATCTTTTTTCTGCATAAAAATTAAAATCATTTTTTATTGATGCGCAGCAGAATAAAACCTGTTTGGTAAAATGGATTATTATGAAAAGAATTTTATTACTGGTAATTAGTTTAATTTTTATTACTCATCACTTATTTTCACAGGGCATAGGTATTGGTACAAATACGCCTGATAGTTCTGCCGTGCTGGATATAACACATGCAAATAAAGGATTGCTTATACCGCGAATGAGCACCACTTCCATTAATGCTATTAATATTCCTGCAAAAGGTTTACTGGTGTACGATTCATTAATAAACCAGTTTAAAGTAAACATTGGTACGCCTGCTTCACCCAACTTTCAACCTATAGGTCCCGGCAATGCATGGAATATTGTTGGTAATACCGGCATTAACCCGGCAAATCAATTTATTGGTAATACAGATAACCAGCCTTTGCGTTTCAGAATAAATAATATACAGGCAGGAGAATTACACCCTGCAACAGGAAATATTTTTTGGGGTATGCGCAGCGGTGCGGCTAATACAAGTGGCTTTAGTAATGTGGCGATTGGCACTGATGCTTTAAATCTTAATACAAATAAAAGTAACCTTGTAGCTGTTGGAGATTCTGCATTATTTCATAACGGGCAGGGCAGTGCTGCTTCTGCTGACGGAATAAATAATACGGCAGTGGGTTCAAAATCTTTATACTCAAATACAAAAGGAAACAGCAATACTTCGATAGGTGAGCATGCACTTTTTTCAAATACAACCGGCAATAACAATACTGCTGCAGGCGCACTTGCGTTGTCTGTAAATACAGGCGGTTTTCAAAATACAGCTATTGGAAATTTTGCATTGCAAAATAATACGACAGGAAGCGACCTTACTGCAATTGGTGTTGATGCCTTGTTTTCAAACACTACCGGTTTTGTAAATACAGCAACAGGTTTTGCTGCACTTTTTTCAAACACCACCGGAAGTTTTAATACAGCTAATGGTGAATTTTCTCTTCATGATAATACAACAGGTTTTGATAATACTGCAGTCGGCAATTTTACACTTCAATTCAACACTACAGGTTCCGAAAATAATGCATTGGGTCAACAGGCGTTAAAATTAAATACTACCGGTTTTCAAAATACTGCTGTCGGTAGTTTCTCACTTGTAAACAATAAAACGGGCCATGATAATATTGCAGTGGGATTGAATGCACTTGTGAACGATACAAGCGGAAATAACAATACTGCAATAGGAAATTTTGCAGGAGATCTCGCCAAAGCAGATAATAATAATACGTTTATTGGATTTGGTGCGAATAATACAAGTGGTATTGCATTAAGTAATAGTACTGCATTGGGTTTTGGTGCCTCCGTTACTGCAAGCAACCAGGTGCGTTTCGGAAATTCATCCACTACTTCAATTGGCGGTGTGGTGGGATACACAACTTTAAGCGATGGCAGGTTTAAAAAAAATATACAGGATAATGTAAAGGGTATCGAGTTTATTATGAAACTGCGTCCTGTAATGTATCAACTCAACATAAATGCGCTCAACCAAAAGTTAAACAAGAGTAACGCTGTGAATGATATATATAAAAATGTATCAAACGAAAATAACAATACATTTTTTTCAGGTTTTATTGCGCAGGAAGTTGAGCGGGCAGCAAATGAAGCAGGCTATAATTTTAGCGGCGTTGATAAACCAAAAAACGAAAATGATTTTTACGGATTGCGCTATGCCGATTTTGTAGTGCCGCTGGTAAAAGCAGTGCAGCAGCAGCAGCAAATGATAGAAGCATTACAAAAACAAAATGCGCAGCTTCAAAAAAATAATGAAGAACAAAAAAACATTACTGAGCGCTTGCTGAAAAGGCTTAACCAACTGGAGAGCACTGTAAAACATCAATAATAAAAACAATAGGTAACTTTTATAAAGATTGAAAAAAATAAAATCAATAATCAACAAACAATAAAATATGCGTGTCAAATATTCATTGCTTTTAATAATACCGGTATTTCTTTTTTCATGCAAAAAAGAAATTAAAGTTATTAGTACGCCATCGCCATTGCCGTTAGTGCAAAGCACTAAGCTGTTATTAAAAGATATTATGGTTCCCAATCTTCCTTCTCCGTATTATCATTTTGAATACAATACAGAAGGCAGAGTTAAGTTTGTATCTTTTGCTTCAGAACTTACCCGGTATAATGTTATGTACAGCCAGGGAAGAATATCACAGATGAGAAATAACATACTCGTGAATAAAGACAGGCTTCAATACTCCTATGACGATAAAGGCAGGGTTACTCTCATTAGATATGCTGATTCAACAGGGGTTGTTTTTGCAAAAAGTTCTTTTACTTATAAAGGACAAAAGCTTATTAAGGCAGAAAGAAAACAGAAGGTTGCAGGAAATTTTGTTGTTGACAGGATGATGACCATGCAATATTATGCTGACGGAAATTTAAAGCAACTTACAAATCATCACCCGGCTATGAATGGACAGCCTGAAACAACTGTTAGCGATCGTTATGAAAATTATGACAGTAAAACAAATGTGGATGGCTTTAGTTTACTGCATCCTGAATTTTTTGAGCACTTGTTTTTGTTGCCCGATGTGCATTTGCAGATAAATAACCCGGAAAGGGAAATTCGCACCGGCGACGGTATTAATTACCAGGTTAATTATACTTATACCTATAACGAAAAAAATGCACCACTAACAAAAAAAGGCGACGGAATAATTACAAACGGAGATGGTTCTATGCAAACTTTTAAAACAAGTTCTGCATACACTTATTATTAAAAATTTTTCGGCACTTAATTGTCAAAAAGATATTTATTCAATAAAGCTTTGCCTTGTTTAACAGCATCTCTGCCGTTTGATTCAATGCCGTACCAGCCATGATAGCCACTTTGCTTACATAACTCAATCATCTTTGCAGTTAGTTCTTCTGTTGGCTGATTTCTGTACGACATTCCTTTTGCATAAGGCAAAGCTTTTTGCAGGTAAGTATAATTATCAAAACCATCAGAAGGTTCGCGCCAGTCGGGGTAAGTGCCGAATAAAGGATGATTCACTTCTTTCATTAACGCCAGCATAAAATCTGCATCGTTTGAAACACCGCCATGATTTTCTATCAGCACTCTTATGTTGGCTTCCTCTGCATAGTTTAATAAAAGATGATAAGATTCTGTTGCGTATTTCAGCGCTTCATCTTTATCAATATTTGCCTCGCCTCTGCAATTGGTACGTATTGCATGGCAACCTAAATAATGCGCTATATCAATCCATTTGCGATGATTGATGGCAAACTGTTTTCTTTCTTTTTCTGTAGAAGCACAACCGTCTCCTTCATCATCAACCATAATTAAAATCATTTGCACATTAACATCTGCAGCGTTTCTTTTTAATTGATTTAAATATTCAATGGTTGGAACCTCAAACAATGTATTTACAAACTCAATTCCGTTCAAGCCAAAATCTTCTCTTGCAATTTTTGGAAAATCGAGTGTTTTAAATTTACCCGCTCTTATTTCTTCAATCAATGCCCATTGAGCAAGTGAGATATCGTCTTTCATTGTGCTAAATTTTTTAATGAAAGGTGAAAGATAAAAAAGATATACAACTTATTTCCTGTTGTGCAGTTAAGTAATTATCCATCTTTACTGCTTATAATCAAAAAATTTTACAAACGGTTTTTATTTCATTCATCATTTTTTTACTTTCATTAAAATCATTTTATGGGAAAAAATTTACCAATCATCGCCTGCCTGTTTTTTATTTCTTTCACTGCAAAAGCACAATCTGCAGAAGATTCTGTAAAGGCTGCAATCAATAAATTATTTACTGCAATGAAAAATGGTGACAGTAATGCACTGCTTGAAAGTTTTACTGATTCAGCCATTTTGCAAACCGTTTTAGAAAAAGATGGAAACGTTTCAGTGCAAACGGAAGCTGTTAAAGAATTTGCAGATTTTGTTGGAAAACAAAAACAGGGCGATGCAGATGAAAGAATAACATTTGATATGGTAAAAACAGATGGTGCACTTGCTATTGCCTGGACGCCATATCAATTTTATTACAAAGGTCAGTTTAGTCATTGTGGTGTGGATTCTTATCAGCTTGTTCGTACAAATGGTGAGTGGAAGATTCAATATCTTATTGATACAAGAAGAAAAGAAAATTGCGGTCAGTAAACTATTTATATCATAAATAAAACACATTAAGGGCAAACAACTTTGCTTATTATGATGTTTTCCTGCCTGGAATATCAGGCCGCAAATAAAGAATAAGACAGGCGCAAATTATTCCAAAACCAATATAAGGATGCCATAAAGCAACAATCATTGCGCTGCCAAAAATCAGGATGGTTAATACGGAGCGTATATGAAATAATCGCCTTGCCTGGTTTGACATTTCCGTCCTTTCTCTGATACCCATTGTTTCGCTAATTAAAAAAAGATAAGTGACATTTACGAGCAGAAATACAAAACCATACATTGCGACAGGAACCGGCTGCAGTCTTGTTTCAGCCATCCAATCGGTATTAAAAGGAATTAATGAAACGGCAAAAAGATGCGCAAAATTAAACCACATTAAACGAAGACTTACAACCTCTGCCTGCTTCAGAAGATAGTGGTGGTTAATCCATACGATAGCGATAAAGATGTAGCTCACAACATAACTTATCCATGTTGGCCATTCATCAAACAGTGCGGCGAATGTTGCGCTTGAAGGGCGTTTTAATTCTAAGATCATGATGGTGATAATAATAGCAAACACACCATCTGAAAAAGCATTTACACGTTCAGGAGTAAACCCGAGAACCATTCCGCTATGCTCCGTTTTTCTGTTTCTTTTCATAACTATTTTTTAAAACAGGTATTGTCAGCAAATATTTGAACGCTGAATAATTTATGTTTTAAAGATAACTTTTGATGATTTTCCATCTGCATTTATATTTGAGTTTCATTTAACCTTTAAACATTTATGCGTTTAATTTCAAGTCCTAATCTTAATTTGATTTTTTCCTGCTTTCTTATTACCAGTTTTTCCTGCCATGCAACTGCTCAAAATGCATCTTCTGTTTATTGTGTAAATCTTCAGAATGCGGAAGGAAAATATTTATCTGCTACGCGCAAATTTGAAGAAACAGTTGAAGCTATTGTTGATGATGCAAACACCGACGAGCTTTTTATTATAACAGATGAAAATGGCGGAAGCTTAGAAAGTGGTGATGCTGTTCGTTTATATGCACACAGCGGTTACATTACAACAGATGAAAACGGTTTACTGGCAGCAACAGGAAAGCCGGATAAAAGTGTGTTGTTTAAAATAATAAAAGTAAGCGGAGAAGGAACCATCAACCCGAATGATAAAATAGAATTGCAAACACCTTCCGGTGAATTTATTATGGCACAGGATAATGGCAAAATGAAGGCAGAAAAAAATGCACCAGGTGAAGATGTGTTAACTATTTCTGCCGGTACAAATAATGCCGCAATTGCAGATGCATTTGCCGAGCATTGGAACCGCGGATATAATATCAGTTTCGACAGCAGTTCGCAGGCGCAATTCGGAAAAAAATTACAGGATGCATCAAGCGTCACTTCTTTGATAGCGTTAGGCAGTAAAGCTGAAATTAAGACAACAGCAAACAATACAAAGCCTGTAAAAAATACTACAGCAAACCCTGCACAAACAAGTACAACAAAGCAAACTGCACCAACTGCTTCACAAAAAAATTCATTGCCTGCTGCATTGCCACTGGGTTATTATAAATGCTATGTTGACCATGTACCGAATCTTGCGATGGCAGGTTATTTCTCATTGTTGCCCGGCAATAAATATATTTATCACGGCTTTGATGCAAATAAGCGTACAGGTATAATGGGCACTTACAAGTATGATGCTGCTACGGGTAAAATTGAATGGATTTCCGGCGCCTGGAAAACAAATAATTACTACGGCATTTATAGTTTGGATAAAGTTTATGGAGACCGCATTTACCTGATTCCAAACGGCAGTGATTATTCTGCATGCAAATGTTTTTTACAGGACAATTAATTAAATTTTTTCTGTTTCAATAATGGGAAACATGGGTGATTGAGTAGGAATAATTTTTAAAAATTTTAATCCTGTTTTTTCAATTAATTCCTGCCATTCTTCTGCAGTGCGCCCCCTGCCGCCGGTCATTACAAGCATATTTATATCCATCAGTTTGGCAGGATGCGGAACATTCCTTTCGGGTATTACATATTCAATCATCAAAAGCTTACTGTCCCGCGGCATTGCTTCAAACAATTTTGAAAGAATCTTTTTTGAATGTTCATCATCCCAATCGTGTAAAACACTTTTCATTATATAAGCTGAAGCACCAGCGGGTATGTGCTCAAAAAAGCTGCCTTCTTCAAACACACAGCGTTCCTGTAATTTATTCAGTTCAATATTCATTAAAGCCTGTTGCTTTGCATGCAATAAATCAAACACAACTCCTTTAGCCTTTTCATTATTTTTTAAAATACCGCACAGCAAAGTGCCATCGCCGCCGCCAACATCCACTATGGTTTCAAATGCACTAAAGTCATAAGCAGCCGCAACTGCGGGAACTATCATCTGCGTAACGCCGTTCATTGCTTTATTAAAATTTTCAATTCCTTCCTTATCTTTTTCATAATATTCCCATACAGACATTTTGTGAAGATTATCAAAAGCAATCTCACCTGTTTTTACAGCCTGCAATAAATTGCCCCATGCACTATAATGGTAATGCAAATTCATAACAGCATGATATTTTAATGAGCCGGGTATACCTGTTCTTAATGTGCAACCTAATGGAGTTAATTCAAATTCATTTTTTTCATTTTCATAAAAAACGCCAAAGCTGCTTAATGTGCGCATTATCCTGTACAGTGAAGGTGCATGTGTTTGCGTTTCATCAGCAAGCTGAAAAGCAGTTTTAGGATTTTTCGCAAGCAGGTTGGCGATGTTTAATTGAGCTGCCACATAAATGCAGCAGGAAGTCCAAAACCCTGTAATCATTTGAAACATTTGTGCTGCAGGTGGTGGTGTTTGTTGTGTTTGCATTATCTTTTTTTGTGATGCAAGTTGGTAATGAAATAAAAGCAGCGCAATAAATTATATAGCGAATTGCATGTAACGGAAAATGAACTGCAAAAAGAGTTGAATGAAATGAAGAGTAAAGTTTTATTAAAGTTTGCTTAAATACCTTTGTTCACATGAACCGGAGAAACATCTTTACTCAAAAACTGGGAATTGAATATCCTTTTATACAGGCGCCAATGTTGGGCGTTACAACGCCTGCAATGGTTGCCGCCATTTCAAATGCAGGAGGTCTGGGCTCTTTATCTGTTGGTGGTTTACCTCCTGATAAAGTTTTAGCGCTTATAGTAGAAACAAAAAAACTGACGAATAAACCTTTTGCAGTAAACATGTTTACTAATCAATATCCGTCTTCTGCTGATGAAGCTTGCTGGAATGATATGCAGGAACTGATAGAACAATTTGCTAATCGCTATGAATTATCATATCAAAAACAACCGGTGCCATCGTTAAAATTTTTTTCTTATAAAGAACAACTGGAAATTCTTCTTTCACAAAAAATTGCTGCAGTAAGTTTTACGTTTGGAATTTTAGATGAGGATGCGATTAATGCTTTGCATACAAACGGAATGCAGTTGATAGGAACAGCTACAAGTGCAGAAGAAGCGAAAGTGTTATGTGATAATGATATTGACATGATAACTGCACAAGGCATAGAAGCTGGTGGACACAGAGGTTCATTTTTAAATAAAGATGTGCCGCAGGTTGGCTTGATGGCATTGCTGCCACAAGTGATTGATGCAACTGACAAACCTGTAATTGCTGCAGGTGCAATTGCTAACGGAAAAAGTATAAGAGCCGCAATGATGCTTGGCGCACAGGCAGTGCAGGCTGGAAGCGCATTTATTGCGTGTAATGAAAGTGCTGCCAATGCAACTTATAAAGCAGCACTTAATCATGCAACAGGTACAAGCACTGTTCTTACAAAATCTTATACCGGCAGATGGATGCGTTGTATAAAAAATAATTTTACAGAAACTGTTGACGCCTCAGGATTAACAATGAATGAATATCCAATTCAACAGTTGCTTACAAGTTTTTTGCGGACACTTTATGAAAACAAAAATGCAACTTCATTTCTTCCTATGCTGATGGGACAAAATCCTCGTAAATCAAATTCCAAAGGTGCTGCTGAAATTATGATGGACATGATAGAAGAAGCAGAAGCAAATGAATAGTCAAATAAAAAAAATGCTTCACAGGTTTTTCTTATAAAGCAGCATTCAATCCATACGTAGATTTGATACACATTCATAACTGATGAAAAATAAAGAAGAAAAACTGCAGCCCATTTTTTCGCATGTTGAACCGGTGCTTGCTGTGAAAGATGTATTGGAAACAATTGTGTATTGGCAGGATGTACTTGGGTTTCCAAACAAGTGGACATGGGACGAACCGCCAACACTTGGCGCAGTTTCATGGCAAAAAGTGCATGTGCAATTTTATAAAGATGAAGCGCTTGCTGCCGCATCGCAGGGAAATTCTATCTGGATAAGATTGCAGCGCATTGAAGAATTATATAAGTTTCACCAGGAAAAAAATGCAGAGATTGTTGCGCCGCTTGAAAAAAAACCGTGGGGAATGTCGCAATACACGCTTCGTGATATCAATGGATATTTTCTTCATTTCGCAGGAATAATTCCTGATAAAGAAAAAAGCGAAACAAATCTTTCTCAAAGCATAAGCATTGTTGAGAGAACTCCTTCAATAAATGAATACAGGTATTTGGCGTCAGTGGTAGATTGGTCACCTTCAATAAATGATGAAGTGATAGAAAAAATTTTAACTGCGGTTTTATTTGCTGTTGTTGCAAAGAATAATTCAACTGATGAAGTAATTGGATGCGCGCTGCTGTTGGGCGATGATGCAACTTTTTATTATGTGAAAGATGTAATGGTGCATCCAGCCTGGCAACGAAAACGTGTTGGAACAACGCTCATGCAAGCAATAAATAATTGGTTAGAAAAAAATGCAGCAGACAATGCATTGGTTGGATTAATTACAGGAGAAGGTCTTGAACCTTTTTATCAGCAGTTTGGTTTTGCACAGGCGTTTAGTATGATACGTTATATTCATAGATGGAGTACCTAATATTTATAGCACTACTGTGGTTTGAAAGATTTGAAGGCACCAACAATATGTAAAAAAATATTGCAAGGCAGCATCTCATTATTTCATTGATTAGTAAAAATGTTGCACTAAGGAAATACGGAAGTTTGTATAAACAGAGTTGATGTATACTTATATCAATGCAAAAGAAAAAAATATTTAAGCCTGTTGTTGAAACCTATCATTTTCTTCCGCGCAAATATGGAAGGGATTTGCTTTTGGATATAGGCAGAATAGAGTCATTAAATAATTTTGTATTAGATGATACTCCGCACCAGATTAGTTTTTATGAAATACTTTTTATAGAAAAAGGAAGAGGCAGCTTTGCACTGGATGAAAATAAAATGCTCATAGAGCCTGGAGTAATTATATTTACTTCACCCGGACAGGTTCGCCGATGGAATATAAAACAAGCGGTAACCGGCTACACGCTTTTCTTTGAAAAAGATTTTTTGAATTTATTTTTTATTGATGATTTATTCCTTTACCGTTTTCAATTCTTTCATCAATATTCTAAGCCAACAAGTATAAAAATGCCGGTAAAAGATTTTCAACAAATATTAAAACTTATAAGAAATATCCGGGAAGAATTTAATAATCTTCAAAACGACAGCAATCATTTGCTTAGAGCAATATTGTATCAGCTGTTGGTAATTCTTAACCGATTTTATGGTGCTACTTACAATTTGCAAAACGACACCTTTATTCATCCAAATTTTTTCCGGTTTCGTGCATTGTTAGAAAAAAAAATTCATAATGTTTCAACATATTCTCAACTGCTAAACATCAGTACTGTGCAACTCAATAAAATTTGCCGGCAGTATAGCGGCTTCTCAGCACTGCAAATGATTCATCACAAACAGATCTCTGAAATAAAAAAACAACTGCGTAGTAATAAATCAGTAAAAGAGATTGCTTATGAATTTGAATTTTCAGACCCTTCTAACTTCAACCGGTTTTTTAAAAAACTTACCGGCGTTACCGCACAACAATACCGCGATAATCTTTGACTATTTTGTTTTCAAAATGACCATTTTAAAAAGAAATTGCTGTTCAATTTTGCAAAACAATTTTAGGTTATGAGCAAAATATTTTTCTTTCTTTTATCAATAATTTCCTTTTTAATTGCGCCTGCACAACAGATTTATGTCAATACTAAAACAGGTAATGATACGAACATTGGTACAAAACTGAAACCTTTGAAAACAATTGCAGCAGCTGCGAAACGGATAAATGCGAATAATAAAGAAGAAGCTGCAACCATTATTCTTTCAGAAGGTGTTTATCCATTAACAGAAACAGTTCTTTTCAAAAACAATAAATTTTCTGTTGGAAATCGCCTGACAATACGAGCCGAGATTTTACCTGATGATACAAACTGGAACCCGCAGCGTATGCCGATTATTACAACGATAATTGCCGGAACACCAATGCCCGGTGATGGCGAAGAAGCGAGGGGATTAGAAATAGAAGTAAGTCATGTAACCGTTGAAGGGTTGCGTTTTACCGGAAGCCCGGATTACTATTATATGGAAGGGTACCAGGACAGGCGTTACTATCCTATTTGGCGTGATGGTAAAAGTTTAGACGACCTCATTGTAACCCAATGCCTGTTTGCAGGCGATGTTGATGTGCTTCCTATTCGCGTGGCAGTGATTGCCAATGGAAACGGATTAGTGCTCGACCATTGTGTATTTTATAATTGTCAAAACCCTGTTGTGTTTTGGAATGCACAAGATGGAACGAGCTATCGCAATGCGATGCGTTATTGTTTGGTGTATGAAGCAAATTATAGCGGTGTATGGACAACAACACAAACAGGAAATGACTTTGAATTTCATCACAACATTATTGCCAATAGCCACACAGCATGGATTAGAGACGACAGCAGTATACATCACTATCAAATACACGATTGCATTTTTTCAAACAATATGAAAACAACGGGAAACGGTAAAGACAATGCAATTAATAATGACTTTTTAAAAATGGATAATCTGCAGTTAACCGGCACTATTGAAATTGAAAAAGATCAGAGCAAAAACAATTATTTGCAGTTGAAAGAAAATTCTTATGGCTCGAAATTAAAAGCAGGATTGTTTAAAAAGTAGTTAGTACAATAAGGCTTAATTTGCTTTTCGATTATCAGCAGATATAAAGACTTTGTGATGCAGAAGTTTATTACGGTGATAAAAATTTTACTTCATTATCATGATTGCAGACATCGTTTCAATGCCCTCCCATAAAAATTTTAATTGCACGTTTTCGTTTTCCGCATGTTGATTATTGTCGTAATTCACTACAGGCATTACAACGGGTTTTGTATTCAAATCCTTTTCAAACAAGTATAGCGGCAAGCTTCCACCCATCATGGGTTTTAAAAGAACAGGATAATTAACCGTTGATTGTACTGCTTTAATAACACTTTGCGCAACCGGTAAACTCATTGATGTGCGCTGTGCATTGTAGCCGGAAAGCGTTGATACTTTTATGAGATATCCATATTGCGCCCGTTCTTCATCAGTTGGTTCATGATCAATAATGTGATAACCTTTCGATTCAATATAATCTTTTACTTTTTGCGCCTGGCGTTGAACATCATTTCCGGGAACAAGCCGCAGGTCAAGTGCTGCATCTGCTATAGCAGGAATAATGGCTGCTGCTAACTTTCCTGTACTGGCACTTTGAATGCCCTGGATATTTATTGAAGGCAAACTCAGCAATTCAAGAAAAGGTTTTCCATCACCATCAGGTGCAGCAACACCTAATTCTTTTTTCAATCTTTCACTAACATCAGGAATAGCAGCAATCGCATTTTTTTCTTCTGTTGTAAGCGGAATCATATCATCATAAAAACCTTTTATTAATACATTGCCTTTATCGTCCTGCATTCCACTTAATAACTTCGCTAAACGCATTGCAGGATTTGGTGCCCAGTTACCATAGTTACCGCTGTGCAAAGGACGTTTTGCACCATACACTGTGAGTGCCATATTCACATATCCGCGTGCACCAAACACAATTGTTTTTTTGCCCGACACATCTCTCGGTCCATCAACAACAATCCACACATCAGCCTGTAATTTTTCTTTGTTGTTTTGAAATATTTCATCAAGATGCGGCGAGCCAATTTCTTCTTCGCCTTCAAAAAAGAATTTGATATTATTCTCAAGTTTAACTCCCGATTTTTTTAAAGCATCATAAGCATTCAATATTGTCATCACGCCGGCTTTATCATCAGCACTCGCTCTGCCTGTTAAACGCCACTCATCATTTAATGGCTGTCCTTGTTTGTAATCCACAATTGTTTCACTGTGTTCAATACTGTTTGTAATGAAGACAGGTTTAAATGGCTGCAACCCGTTTGCCCATTGTTTTGCATTCACCGGCTGACCATCATAATGCGCATAAAATGCAATCGTTTTTTTTGCACCCGCAACTTTTATTTCTCCATATACTGCAGCATTTACACCTGCTGTTGTCCCATGCAACAATTCGCTTTTAATTCCTCTTTGCCCCATCATCTTTTGAATAAATGCTGTGTTCAAAGGAATGTTTTCAGAATCGTTTGACACATTTGGTATCGAGACAAAACTTGTGTATTCATCTATCATGTGATTCCTATTCGACTGAACAAATTGTTTTACTTTATCCTGTGTTGTTTGTGATAATGCTTTAAACGAAACGCTGCAAAAGATGAACAATAATGTTGAGCAAAAAATTTTCATAAGCAAATTGTATTTGTTTTGAAGGTGATTTAAAAATTAGAAATTTTCAAAATTTTTTGTTGGATGATTTCTGAGTGCTGCTGAACTGCATATAGAACTAAAGAATGCACTGATGCGAAAAAGCAAATTTTTATGTCGAAAAAAATCAACTGTTCAGCATACAGATAAAAACGTACGTCGAATATTTCGATGAAAGAGAAGATGATTTATAAAACCTTGTTCTTATGAAAAAGAGTTTTTTCTAACTTGCTATACTAAATAAAGTAATATGGACTTCCAACTTATCGCTGGCAGACCAAATACAAACGACCACCTGGTTTTTACAACCACATTCATGCATAATAATGTTTTTTATAAAGCGGCTCTCGCCGAAACAATTTCATGGGAAGGACATCTTACCGGAACTTATGATGTACTGCTTCAGTCAGACAAAGGCACGCAACGACTTACACTGGTAAAAGATAGAGATGGAAATCACTGGAGGGCAGGGGATGAGATCGAACAGATTGGAGTTATTTCTCAGGATGTAGTTGACTTGCTTGCAGCAGTTATAAAAGAAGTGCGTCAATAAAATAATTCTGCCTGCTATTATAAATTTAAGAGCTGCTTTTTCTTCAAATTGAATTCTCCTTCTGTTATAATTCCTTTTTCTTTTAAAGCATGCCATTTTTCAATTTCAGCCACCGGATCTGAAGCCTGTTCATTTGTAAGCTCTGCTGCAATGATGTTTCTTTCAGTTTGTAAAAATTCCCATGCTTTAATTATTCTGCCTGCATTGTTATTATCACATTTTTCAATTATAATTTCATCAACGTTGGCAGCGTAAACATGAAGTGAACCAAACAGTAACCCTTTTTGAAAAGAAATGGAAGAAATAGTGTTTAACGGAAATTCTTCTTTAATAATTTTTCCAAGCAAGCTTTTATAATAAAACAAAAATCGTTTGTCTGTTAACAACGCTATGCCATAACCGGAATGATTATTATGATGAACTTTTTTCATCATCCCTTCAGTCATTCCAAAGAAATCTTCTTCATCTAATAAAACATTATGTAAAGTGTTTAGTTCACCCGAAGTAAATTGGCAATGATAACCGATACTATTTGCAAACTCTTTTATTTTTTCTTTAGTCCACATACTGAGTTCGGATTTGGATACAAACTTATTACTAAAAAATAGTAACAAAAAATGTTAGTGAGATAACAACTGATAGAAAGTGTTGGAATTGCAATATCCTAAGTTAACAAAAAAGCCTTACAGAAATATGAGAAGAATAGAAATCGCAATTACAGTTTATAACTTTACAAAAACAGTTTTATGATTAAAGCATTTTTAGGCATGGGATTACTGGGTTCAAATTTCGTTAAAGCAATGCTGAAGAAAGGCGACACTGTGCAGGTTTGGAATCGCACTGCATCAAAAGCAAAAACACTGGAAGCGTTTGGTGCAAAAGCATTCGAAAATGTTGAAGACGCAGTGAAAAACGCAGATGTAATTCACTTAACATTAAAAGATGATGCCACGGTTGATGAAGTATTGTCAAATGCAGTTAAAGGATTTAAGCAAGGTGTTGTTATTATAGACCACACAACCACATCTGTAAAAGGTGCCATAAAAAGAACGGCTGATTGGGAAAGCAGAGGCTTTACTTATTTGCATGCGCCTGTTTTTATGGGTCCGGCAAATGCATTGGAAAGTTCAGGTTTTATGATGGTTTCAGGTGACCAGTCTGTGATTGAAAAATATGAATCTGAATTATCAAAGATGACAGGCAAGCTGCTGAATTTTGGTGAACAGGTGGGCACAGCTGCGGGCATTAAATTATCAGGTAATCTCTTTTTATTAAGTATGACTACAGGCTTGGCAGATTCACTTGCATTAGCAAAAGTGCATGGAATAAAACCGGAAGAATTGTTGCAACTTTTCAATAGCTGGAACCCGGGAGCCGGTGTGCCGGCTCGATTAAAGAAGATTGCAGAAGATAAATTTGATGAACCTTCATGGGAATTGAATATGGCACGCAAAGATGCGGGGCTAATGTTGTCTGCTGCTAAAGAAAACGGAACAGATTTAGCAATCATTCCCGCTATTGCAAAAGTGATGGATGAATGGATTGCAAAAGGTCATGGAAATGATGACTGGAGTGTGATAGCAAAAGATAGTCTTTGATAAAATCAAAACAACATGGCTGATAAAACCATTGCAGATTTTCTTGCCGGTAAATCTGCTCATACGATTGAATTGTATGAACATTTTATTGCGATGTTTCAAACTGTTGGTGTTATTGAAGTGAGCGCTGCAAAAACAATGATTGGTATTTCAAATACGCATAAGCGTATTGCATGGATAACGCAGTTTGGTAAAAATTTTATTCATGTTATGTTTCCTTTTAGTAAACCGCATCCTGAAAATTTATGCTTTACAAAAATTGCACAAGTGCCCGGCACAGAACAATACAATCATCATTTCAGAATGTTATATAAAGAAGATGTGAATGATGAAGTGATGGAGTTTATACGGTTGGCTTATGAGGAGAAGGATGAAAATTTTTCTGTTTAGCTTGAAGAATGTACTTTGTATTAGTATTCTTAAGTCATGCCAAAAAATAAACAAACTGCAATTATTCCTGACGAACAAGTAATCAGCAAAATTTATTTGATAAGAGGGCAAAAGGTTATGCTTGACCGCCATTTAGCCGAATTATACCAGGTTGAGACCCGTATATTAAACCAAGCTGTTAGAAGAAACATTGATCGTTTTCCTAAAGATTTTATGTTTCAATTGACCAGGCAAGAATTTGAAAATTTGAAATCACAAATTGTGACATCAAGTTGGGGCGGTGTACGTAAGTTGCCTTTTGCATTTACCGAACAGGGCGTTGCTATGCTTTCAGGAGTTTTGAATAGTGCAATTGCTATAAAAGTGCATATACAAATTATTAGGGTATTTGCAAAAATGAAATCGCTGATACTTACCCATAAAGATATTTTGCTGCAATTAGAAAGGCTTGAGAAGAAGTTTGAAGTACATGATGAACAGATACAATTAATTTTTGAATATTTAAAAGAACTGTTGAACCCACCGCAACCTGCAAGAAACCCGATTGGTTTTAAAACTAAAAGAGAAGATTGATTTCCTAATATATGCTGCGTCTTGTTGCTGATTTTTAATGCACTTATTTTCTGTTTATTTTTATTTTAATGAAAACAGCAAGCCTCGCTGAAATAAAACAGGAACTTCAAAACCTTACAGCAAAAGAAATTACAGATATATGCCTGCGCTTAGCCAGGTTTAAAAAAGACAATAAAGAATTAATTACCTATTTACTTTTTGAAGTGCACGATGTTGAAAGTTATACGGCACAGGTAAAAGAAATGATGAATGAAACATTCAAAGATGTAAACACAAATAATATTTATCTCGCGAAAAAAACTTTGCGCAAAATTTTAAGACTCGTTAATAAGCATATTAAATATGTTGGCAGTAAACAAACAGAAGTTGAATTGCGCATACATTTTTGTTTGATACTGAAAAACTCAAGTATTCGTATAAATAAGAATAAAGTGCTTACCAATATGTATATGCAACAACTAAAAAAAATAAAAGCTACATTGTCTTCATTGCACGAAGACATTCAATATGATTTTGCAAAGCAGATAGATGAATTGCAAATGGGAATGTAGTTGCGAACATGTTTGTTATTGTTTTGGTTAGTGAGGGTACCAACGATAGAGAAAAATGTTTATATTGAATAAATTAATTGAAGATTCGTAGATAAGAACCAAGCGATAGGAAAAATCACAAAAGCTTTATCTTGTACTTAAAATATTTGTATTGATGGGCGAATATTAAATAGTCTCGTCAACCTCAAACTTTAATTCAAATGGGAAACTCAAAAAAAATGTTGCACATAAAAATTGTGCTCGATACCAATGTAATTTTTAATGGATCTTCAAGCGATCTGCTAACGAAAGAAATAGCCGAGCTAATCGATAAATATTCTAACCCTACTGACATAAAAATTACATGGCATTTACCCGAAATCGTAATTAGTGAAAGGCGATTTCAAATGCGAAAGAAAGGTCTTGAACTTTTACCAGCACTTCAGAAGCTGGAGAAGCTTTTAGGACATAATTTGGCAATAAGTAAGGAAATCATAGAATCAAGAATCGATGAAGCGATATCCAAAAACTTGATAAAACATCGAATCGAAACAGAAACTTTAGATATTGAAAAAGTTAAATGGAATGAAATAATACAATCGGCATGCTATCGCTTGCCACCCTTTGAAGATGGAAATAAAGAAAAAGGATTTCGTGATGCGTTAATTCTTGAGACCGTGATGCAATTAATTTCGAATTCACCTTCGTCTTCGTCAATATGTAGAATCTTTCTTATCACGAATGATGCACTACTTACAGAAGCATTTAATCAGCGAAGTGTATCAAAAACAAATGTTCGCGTCTTAAATTCTATAGATAATCTTGAAAGTATGATTAACATTTTCGATTCTCAGATAAAAGAGGAATTGATAAATTCTATTTCAAATCAAGCAGAGGAATTGTTTTTTAGACAAGGAAATAAAACCACCTTATATTATAAGGAAAATGTGGGAGAAATAATAAGTACAAAATTCTCAAACGAACTAGCTTCAATGCCGCCCAACGCAGATAAAAGAGAAAACGATCAATGGTGGATTAATAAGCCTGGATTTGTAAAAAAAGAACGCCAAAAAATATTTTGGAAAACTACTATTACAGTTGATTCTCGAGCTATTAATCTTAAATATCCCCTCGGTCCTCGACTTCAAAATTTTGGAACTGGGTCATTAGGAAGCTATGTAGGAGGTATAAGCGGTATAACCGGTATCAGTGATCTTGGAAGTATTGGTGGTATTTACGGTAACTTTCCTCAACGTTCGTCAGGATCTCTTTCTGCAGGCACAATGGATACATCTGAAAGTTTTCAGCCTACCGAAGAAATTGTTTCGACAGGCAAAAGCAAATTTGAAATAATTTGGTCGGTTACTGTTACCACAAAAAAAATTTTAAAGTCTCCTAAAATTGAATCAATAAATTTTGTTGAAACAATATGGCAGTAATAAGTCACATATTAAAATATCTGCTGAATAAAGTAATAAAGCTCAGCGGCTGCCCGATTGAAGCGTAAAGCCCACAGCTGAAGCATCTGTGCAAAGCTTTTGTGGCGAGGACTTGCAGCGTAAAGCGGGAACTTCAGTTGATTAAAGAGACGAACGCTGAGAGCCCCAAATAATTTTTCTTCTCTCACTTCTTCTGCGGCACAAACAACAAAGCATCTACAGTAACAATTCCATCTGCTTTTATTGTAGTGAGTATAACATTAGTTTTGTTTCCTTTTGCCAAAGTGTAAGTGCCAAGCGAAACCCATTCGCCGCTGGTTTGTCCTTCTGCTTCTGCAGGTGTGGCAACCATAACATCTTTGCTTGCGCCGTTGTTTTTAATAGTGTAATGCAATGATGTTGCTGCATGTTCAATTACGGGCACATACGCATAAATAGTATAACTGCCGGGCACTTGTATGTTGGGCGTGTAAGTAATAGTTGTGGGCGAATTTGTAGCGGGCATCTTTAACCATGTGGCGCCATAACCACCGCCGGTTTGTTTTTGTGTGGGTCCGTTTATATGCACGTGCAGTGAGTCGTTGTCATCAACCAGCACTTCGGGTGTGCTGCCATCCATCAAAGGATTTTGTTTAAGCAGTTGCTGCAACTGTTGCACGTTAACCTGCTGCACGGTTTGGTGCGCATCAATAGCCATGCACGCAGCGGCAGCACACGATTGCGCCAGCACCATAAACACAGGCTCCATGCGGATTGAACCGTACGCAATATGACTTGCACTTAAACACACGGGCACATACAGGTTGTTGCATTCATCAGCCTTTGGAATAAGCGCACGATACGAAACAGGATACGGACCGAAACCACCTTTCTCTACATTGCCTTCGTTCTTCACCATTCCGTTTACAACAAGGCGCTCACAATTGTGCGAGTCCATTGTGTATGCAGCCATGCCTACACCATCGGTTACAGTTGTACGACTTTCACAGTTGGCTTGCGTCATCACATACGCGCCAATCATGCGGCGGCTTTCGCGTATGTAGAGTTGCGGAGTAAAATTATTGTTGTCTATGTATTCATCTTTCGGGTAACCCCATTGCAACATTAATGTGCGCAGGTATTGCGGCATGCGCTCATCATGACCAATGAAATACAAAAATCCTTTTGTATAATTTTCATGCGCCTGAATAATTTTTTGTCGCGTTGCATAATCAGCGTCGGGATAATTGTAATTCATGCCGATCATATCTGTTGAAAATGCGCCGTTGTTGTTGATGTCTGTTTTATGATTGGGCATGTGGTCGACTTTCATAAAACCGTCGAGGTCTTTTGTAGGTTGTTTTTGCAGCACACGCAATAAAAGTTCATAGCGTGATGCATCATAATCGTCAGGCTTTGTAATGTCTATTTTGTTTTGTGCGCTATCAGTTAGGCAAAGACGAAAATTATATGCCTGCACCATTTTGTTTCCTGTTCCCGTTAGCAAAGGTTTGTTGTTGCTGATGCCCCACAACAACCCACTTGTTGAATCGCCGGAAATTTTATATGGGTCAATGCCATCAGGAAATTGATGATGGTCTTGTAATTGATAACCATTCCATGTTTCGTTATACAGGTTGTTGTCTTCACGACCAATTGTATAACTCACTTTCGCCTTTGCCATCAAGTCGCCTTCATAACTGCAGTCAATAAACATTTTTGCAGTAATTGTTTTGTTGGTTGATGCAGATGGAGTTTCTGCATTTTCTATCGTGATACTTTGTATAGAACCATTTTGTTTTGTCGCATTAATGATGCGATATTGAAACAGCACAGGAACATTTGCTTCTTTGATATAATCATTAAAGATTTGTTCTGCTGCATGTGGTTCAAAAATCCATGTTTCAAATTTTCCGTAATGCTTTCCCATTCGCCTGTAAAAATCCCTTGCAAGACCAGTAACTACGTATTTGTTACCGATGTCTGTATAACCCAATCCACCGGAAGTAAGTCCGCCTAAATGTTTGCCGGGTTCAATAAGAATTACCTTTTTATGAAGCTTGGCTGCAGTGTATGCGGCGATAACGCCGGCGGAGGTGCCACCGTAGATGCAGACATCGTATTGTTGAGAGAATGATTCTAATTGAGTAAAGAGAAGAATTAACAGGATAATTTTTTTCATGGAAGAAAGTTGCTATGAACTTTGAAAATAAGAAAAATTATATCTGTAATTCTAAATCATGAAACAGATTACTTGTTTTGATGTCAGTTAACCACGAACAATTAAACGGGTTTGAATATTTTCAGGTATTTAAAATTTTTGTTACCCCATCCAGTGCAACCATTTTCTTATTTCTTTTTTCTGTTTATTAAATTTTTCCTGCAATTGTTTCAACAGTTGCTCATCCTGCTCTAACTGATAAAGCAGCTCATCCAATGTTTTTTTTAAGCTTTCTTTTTTTTCATCATCGTTTTTAATTTTTTCAGTTTCCATACAAATTGATTTTGAAAATTACAATTAAGATGCAGGGAGATAACATGCTTTGCTGCAGCAAGTAAGCTTGTATGTATAATACAAATTTCACACCATGATGAAATGTTATTTCATCCAGCAACATGAGTTAATATGCTTACGCATTATAAAGAATAGTGTGTTTTGGTTGGTGAGAGAACTTGTATCAGCAATAACAATTTTTTGTTGCTCTTGTTATACTTCATCTACAAATAACCCTTTTTTAATTCACCTACCGCATAATTAGCTGCACGTGCCGTGATTGCCATAAATGTGAGTGATGGATTTTGATTACCAACTGTTGTCATGCAGGCACCGTCTGTTACAAAAACATTTTTACACAAATGCAATTGATTCCATTTGTTGAGCATTGAAGTTTTGGGGTCTTTACCCATCCTGCATCCACCCATCTCATGAATATCGAGCCCTGGCGCTTGCCTGCTGTCTTTCTTTTCAATATTAGTGCAACCAGCAACGGTTAATATTTCTTCACCTTGCGTTAAAAAATCTTTGAGCATTTTTTCATCATTGTCATCATAATCTACCGAAGTAATCAGTTGCGGAATTCCCCATGCATCTTTTTCATCTTTACTTAAACGCACATGATTAGTTTGCTTTGGAATTACTTCGCCTTGTATTGACATATACACTCCCCAATCACCCGGTTCGCATAAAGCATCTTTAAAATTTGGGCCAATGGTATCATGATTATTTTCATTTCCTGTATTTCGATAAGCACCCCAAAAAGTAATATAACCTCCGAGAAAATCCATATCGTTTTTGCGAACATTTCTAAAGCTTGGCATCAGAGGTGAAACAGGCCTTCGACCATAATAATATTTATCAGAAGGTCCGTCAATATTAGCGCTTAATGAACCGCGATAATTTTGAAACGAAACATATCTTCCCAAAATATCATTGTCATTTCCCAATCCATTTGGAAAACGGTTTGATGTGGAGTTGAGCAAAATAAGATTGCTGTTTAAACATGCACCATTTACAAAAATGATTTTTGCAAAATATTCTGTTGCCTGTTTTGTGTTAGCATCAATTACACGTACACCGGTTGCTTTTTGTTTTTGTTCATCATAAATAATAGAATGCACAACAGAATCGGGTTGTAAAGTAAGGTTGCCCGTTTTTTGTGCCCATGGGATGGTAGATGAATTTGAACTGAAGTATGCACCGAAAGGACAACCACGATAACAGAGATCACGTGCCTGGCATTGATTACGTCCTTGCTGCAATTGAAGTTCACCTGCTTTTGTTAAGTTGGCACAACGACCCATCAACATCACTCTGTCTTTATAATGCGCATTCACTTTATCACGCATCATTTTTTCAGCGCAATTAAATTCCCATGGAGGCAAAAATTCACCATCCGGTAAATTTTCAATTCCATCTTTATTACCACTGATGCCTGCAAATTTCTCAACATGCGAATACCATGGTGCAAGATCATCATACGTTATCGGCCATTCAACGGCATAGCCATCGCGACCAGGCGCTTCAAACTCAAAACTGCTCCAGCGTTGGGTTTCACGTGCCCACATTAACGATTTACCACCCACCTGGTAACCTCGAATCCAGTCGAAAGGTTTCTCTTGTATATATGGATGCTCTTTGTCTTTGACAAAAAAATGTTGTGCCGTTTCATCAAATGCATAACACTTGCTGATGATTGGATTTTCTTTTTCAAGTGCACGTGTTATTCTTCCGCGATGACGAAACTCCCATGGATGTTTGGTTGCGGTAGGATAATCTTTTATGTGTGTAACATTGCGTCCTCTTTCAAGCACCAGCGTTTTTACGCCATGCTCACATAATTCTTTTGCTGCCCATCCACCACTAATGCCAGAACCAATTACAATGGCGTCATATGTATTTTTTGAAACACCTGTTGTATTTACGTGTAAAGTATCTCCCGGCATAGCAAACAATTTTGTTCGAATAAAAGATAAAAATTTATTTAAAGGGGAAGAATTAAAAAGTTTTAGTTTAAAAGGATGTAAATTATTTTTTTGCTTTTATGAGGCGTTTAAAATATTATTTCACCACTCTGCTCAACTTTACTACAAACAACTCACCCGGTATTTCGCCAACCTTTGCTGCTGATAAATCAATCACACAATCGTTGCCATTTTGTTTACAGGAAAAAGTTTTATTGCTGCCCAGCACTGTTGCTTTTGTGTTTGAAGAAATTTTTAAATCATGTATGCGCACCTGCGGTGAATACGTTGGAACAATACAATACAAATCATTTCCTTTTTTGGTGAAAAAATATTCTATGTGTGCAGAATCTTTTTTTGGTTTGATTAATTGCGCAACATCATAACCAGCCATAAAACTTTTATCATTTTTCTGTGGCTGTATGCCTTCGCTCCACTGATACGAGTGCGTCCATGCACGTGTGCCATAAATTGCTTCACCGTTTACATCAAGCCATTTACCAATATCAGTCAAACGTTGTTGCATAATTACAGGAATACGACCATCAGCAGTGGGTCCAATATCGAGCAATAAATTTCCGCCCCGCGAAACAATATCCACCAACATCAAAATCAAATCATGACTTGTTTTGTAATCATCAATTTGTTCATTGCGGTTGTATCCATACGAATGACCAATGCCGCGATTTTCTTCCCACACCACATTTGCATTCATACCGCTGCCATATTCTGAAGTGGCATACATGCAACCATTATTTTTATCACGCGTATTACTGCCCCAGCGGTCGTTTACTACTACATCTTTTGCAACCGGCGATTCATTAAATAACCACGCCAATAATTCCGGGCTGTGCCATGCAGTGTCCGACAACTCCCATTCACCATCAGAAAAAATAATGGAAGGCTTATATTTTGTTACAAGGTCTTTGAACTGCGGGAACATGTGCTCTGTTACAAATTTCTCTTTATCTGTTTGCCATAAAGGGTTAAACCACTCGTACAATGAATAATAGCAACCCATTTTCAAACCATCATCACGCACAGCATTGGTTAAATCACCAAGCAAATCACGATGCGGTGTTCCGGTTACAGCATTCCATGAGCGACCCCAATCCCGGTCTGCTTCTTTGCTATCCCACAAACAATATCCTTCATGATGTTTTGATGTGAGCACAACATATTTTGCGCCCGACCTTTTAAAAATATCTGCCCATTGTTTAGGGTTAAACATGCTTGCTGTAAACATCGGTTCAAATTGCTGGTATTGAAAATGCGGTCCATAATTTTTATCATGAAATGCAATAAAATCTTTTTGTTTTTCATGCAGGCGGTACCAATACCATTCTGCATAACTGTAACCACTGTTCTCAATTACTGGTGCATACGACGGCACAGAATACACACCCCAGTGAATAAAGATGCCAAACTTTGCATCCTGGAACCAGGAAGGAATTCCTCTTGTGTTAAGCGATTGCCAGTTGGGTTCATAATGTTGCGCAAATAAATTTGTTGAGGCAACGACAAGCAGCAGAAGAAATATTTTTTTCATGCGCAGAAAGGTAAGAAAGATTTTAAGTTTATTCTTTCGTGTATTTTTAATTATTAAAAACATGCTATGCTTAAAATTTTAAAACCCGTATTTTTTTGTTACTTGATTTTTATCTCCAATAATTTTTTGTTTGCACAGAATTCAACAATTGATGGTCATCCTGCATGGATAATGCAGGGAAATATTTATGAAGTAAATGTTCGTCAATATACCCCTGAAGGAACTTTCAAAGCGTTTGAAAAAAGTTTACCGCGGTTAAAAGAAATGGGTGTACAAACATTATGGTTTATGCCCATCAATCCAATCAGCGAAGTGGATAGAAAAGGAGCGTTAGGCAGTTATTATGCAGTGGCAAATTATATGGCTGTTAACCCGGAATTTGGAACGATGGATGACTGGAAGGAATTGGTGCAACATGCACATGCAATGGGTTTTAAAGTATTGATGGATTGGGTGCCCAATCATACCGGTGCCGATAATTACTGGCTTACTGCACATCCTGATTTTTATGTGTTGGATTCAGCGGGTAAACCTGCTTCGCAATTTGACTGGACAGATACACGCAAACTCAATTATCATAATCCTGTTGTTGGTGATTCGATGATTAGATGTATGAAATTTTGGATTGATTCAACAAACATTGATGGTTTCAGGTGTGATTATGCTGTTGGCCCTACAAAAGAATTCTGGACAAAGTGCATTCAAACATTAAAGGCAGATAAAAATGTTTTTATGTTGGCTGAAGCAGATTCTGCATGGTTGTATGATGCAGGATTTGATGCAACATATTCATGGCCCGAATTTCATACAATGGTAAATATTGCTGCGGGTAAAAGCAATGCGCATGCATTGGATAGTGTAATAAATATTGCTGATGATAATTTTCCTGCAAATGGTTTGATATTATATTTCACCAGCAATCACGATGAGAACAGTTGGAACAAAGCAGACTATGGTACAATGCCCGGCGCTTCACATGCACCGTTTGCTGTGCTTACGCAAACATTACCGCGTTCTATTCCTTTAATATATAGCGGGCAGGAAGAACCGGTGCTCGACAGCATTTCATTTTTTTATAAAGACACGATTCATTTTGGAAATTATGCAAGAGCAAAATTTTACAGCACATTGTTACATTTAAGAAAACAGCATGCGGCTTTGGCTGCAAATGCACCGTTCAAAAAAATAAACACAAGTAATGATGAAGCTATTTACGCGTTTGAAAGAATGAGCGGTGATGACAGAATTATTGTGATGGTAAATCTTTCAAATGTTGCTCAAAATTTCTCCATACAAGATGCAGGGATAAATGGCAATGCGATAAATATTTTCACACGGAAAAAAGAAAAATTAGTTAATAACACACCCATGCATTTGGATGCGTGGTGCTATCTAATTTATAGTATCAAATAATTTGCTACATTGCCACTGTTGAATGTTTGGTTGCATTCAATATTTTTACCACCAGTATTATGCTCTCAAGAAAAACGAAATACGCAATCAATGCGTTGGTTTATCTTGCCCGCGAAAGTAAAGACAATGAACCGGTGCAGATAAGCAGAATAGCAGAAAGCGAAAATATTCCGCGAAAATTTTTAGAAGCTATTCTTTTAGACCTGCGTCATGCAGGCATGCTTAACAGCCGTAAAGGAAAAACCGGTGGCTATTATCTTCAAAAATCACCGGAAGAAATAAATATTGCAGATGTAATGCGGTTGTTTGACGGACCGATTGCCTTGCTGCCCTGCGTTGCTTATAAGTACTATGAGAAATGTGATGAATGTATTGATGAAGAAGCATGCGGCATTCGTGCTGTGTTTTCTGATGTGCGTTCTGAAACAGTACGCATGTTGAAAAAAGCAACGCTTGCAGAAATTATAAGAAGAAGTGAAGTGCTGAAAAAAAATATAATTGCTCAAAAAAAATCTTTAAAAAGCAACGCAAACAAAGTAAATAACGTAATGAATAAACAGCAGTTTACTTCCGCGAAAAAAAAGAAGTAAATTTTTTTGTGATAAATTCCTACTAATTCGATAGGAATTATATATTTGTTGAATTAAAACCAAAATCATGAAACATTTTAGCCATCGATTTTTATTTGTGTTATTATTTTTTATTGGTATTTCCCGTATCCAGGCGCAAAAAAATCTCATTCATCAAACACAGCTATGGTATGCTTATTTCAACACGCTTAAGCTTAGTGATAATTATCGGCTGCTAAGCGATGTGCAGGAAAGGCAGTTTATTGAACCTGTAGGCGCACAAAGTAATTTTCTTATACGCAGTATATTTTACCGTAATCTTGGCAATAATTGGGAAGCAGGTTTGGGCACTGCACTTTTTTTTAACAGCCCGCAAAAAATTCCTTCTTCTTCCCATACTGCTATTCCTGAAATAAGACCAACATTCGACATAATTAATAAGCAGAAAGCAGGCAATTTAAACATCGGTCATCGCTATCGCATTGAAGCAAGATATATGCATGAAGTAGCCGACGGAAAACTTGTTAATGGCTATAACTTCAGCAATTTTCGCTTTCGCTATCAAATATCTGTAGATTATCCTCTTGTAAAAAATGCAGAGAAAAAAACGGTTCTGTCGGTAAAAGCTTATGATGAAGTACATGTGAACTTCGGCAAAAAAATAGTCTCCAATACTTTCGACCAAAACAGAATTTACGGAGGCTTTACATATAATATTAGTAATGCTTTTTCTGTTGACCTCGGTTATTTATACTGGTTCCAGGAAACAAGCGATGGTAAATCCTACTACAGCAGAAACATTTTTAGACTTGGCGTAAACCAGCGCATTGATTTAAGTAAATCATCAGCCGATAGAAAGAAATAATTCTCACGCATAAAAAATTTTCATTCAATTTAAAAACTTTACAAATGAATTTTGTCAGAAAGATATTCGCTCCTGCAGCTGTGTTTATTCTTTTAAATTCCTGCAGCACAAAAAATAACAATGACACTAACGATAACAAAGAACAAGCAATTTCTATTTCTTTTTCAGGCGCATTTGCGTTGTATCCGCTGGTACAAACATGGGCTGCAGAATATAACAAAATCCATCCCGAAATAAGATTTGATATACAGGCGGGCGGCGCAGGTAAAGGCTTAACAGATTGCTTAGCTGGTGCTGTTGATGTGGGAATGTTTTCACGCGAATTAACGGATGCAGAAAAAGCAAAAGGAGTGTGGTGGATTGCGCTTTGCAAAGATGCAGTGCTTCCTACTTTGAATGCCAAAAATCCTTTCTTAAAACAATTGCAGATACATGGTGTAAAAAAGGCACAGTTTAATTCAATTTTTGTTGATCAAAGTATTAACACATGGAGTGAACTTTTAGGTACAAAAGACTCCAGGAAAATAAATGTTTATACAAGAGCAGATGCTGCCGGTGCTGCTGATGCATGGGCATCTTTTTTTGGAAAGAAACAGGAAAATCTTAAAGGTATTGGCGTCTCAGGCGATCCAGGTGTTGCAGATGCAGTAAGAAAAGATATAAACGGAATTGGTTATAATAATACTTTGTTTGTATTTGATCAGAAGACAGGAAAAAAATTGCCCGGCATTGATGTAGTGCCAATTGATGTAAATGGAAATGGTGTTATTGATGCCAATGAAAATTTTTACGGCAACCTGGAAACGTTTTTAAAAGCAGTGAATGATGGCAACTATCCTTCACCACCTGCAAGAAATTTATATTTTCTCACCAAAGGAAAAACACAAAAAAAAGAAGTGCTTGATTTTTTTAGATGGGTTTTAACCAACGGTCAAAATTATGTGAGTGTTGCTGGTTATGTGCCGCTGCCGGAAAATATAATTGCAGAGCAATTGAAGAAGTTGTAGGCAATTAATTCACTTGTCATGTTTCAAAACATGGCAGGTTTTAAAAATTACCACCATGGTTTTATCAAGAAGATTAACAGATAATATTTCATCCAAATGGATGCTCGCCTGTTTAATATTTTGTTTGCTGTTGCCGCTGGCAATCGGTACCGGTTTGGTTTTTAAATCAACAGGGTTATTAAGCACGCATAAATTAAGCACATTAATTTTTTCAGAAGACTGGTATCCATCAGACGGGCAATTTGGATTTTGGGCATTTATTGTAAGCTCAGTTTTAGTAACTGTTTTAGCATTGATTATTTCAATGCCGCTGTGTTTGCTCTCAAGTATTTACCTCACTCAATATGCGCCTAAATGGGTATTAAAATTTATGCGTCCCGTAATTGATATTCTCGCAGGCATTCCATCTGTTGTATATGGTATGTGGGGTTTGATAGTTGTTGTGCCGTTGGTGAGCGATAAAATTGCGCCGGCATTTAATGCTGATTCGCTGGGTTACAGTTTGCTTGCCGGCGCCATTGTTTTGGCAGTGATGAGTATTCCATATATTTTAAATATGCTGCTCGAAGTGTTCAGACAAATTCCGCTTGAATTAGGTGAAGCTTCACTATCTCTCGGTGCAACAAAATGGGAAACGATTAAACATGTTTTTTTACGCAAAGGCTCGCCAGGTATTTTATCTGCGTTTGGTTTAGGTTTTTCAAAAGCGCTGGGCGAAACAATTGCTGTATTAATGGTGATTGGAAATGTTGTACAAATTCCGCATTCATTGTTTGATTCAGGTTACACGTTGCCGGGTTTAATCGCCAATAATTACGGAGAGATGATGAGCATCCCTTCGTATGATTCTGCACTGATGTTTGGTGCATTGTTGTTGTTTGTTATCATCGTTATCATCAATATTATTTTTCGTTACATCATTTATAAATCTGAACTGGTATGACTTTAAAAAGAAAATTAGAAGAGAAATTTTTTAGTGGCTTGTCGTTTCTTTTTACAGCCATCATTGTATTTGCGCTGGTGCAAATTATATGGACGATTACGCAAAAAGGAATTCCATCTCTTTCATGGCAAATCATCAGCCAGGAACCAAAAGGCGGATTTTATTTTGGTAAAGACGGCGGCATATTAAATGCAATTGCCGGTTCATTTTATCTCGCAGTTTGTTCAACCATACTTGCATTTGTTATCAGCTTACCCGTTGCATTATTTATGAATATTTATCTGATAAGATATCAGCGCCTGCTTATCGGCATTCGATTTTTTCTTGATGTGCTGTGGGGCGTTCCTTCAATTGTGTACGGCGCATTCGGATTTACATTATTAATGTATTTAGGATATAAAAACTCTTTGGGCGCAGGCATTGTTACCGTTGCTGCTATGATTACACCTATTATGATTCGTGCAATGGATGAAGTATTGAAAACAATTCCTATTGGTTTGCAGGAAGCCTCGTATGCATTGGGTTCTACAAAAACAGAAACAGCATATAAAGTTTTTTTCCGCGAAGCACTGCCGGGTTTTGCAACAGCAATATTGCTCGCATTTGGAAGAGGTATTGGTGATGCTGCTTCTGTTTTATTTACTGCCGGTTACACCGATTATGTGCCGCACGGCTTTGGAGAGCCAACAGCTACTTTGCCGCTTGCAATATTTTTTCAATTAGGCTCACCCATTGAAGAAGTGCAAAACCGTGCGTATGCAGCAGCAGTTATTTTAACCTTAATCGTTCTGGTAATAAGTATATCAGCGCGTTTAATCAAAAGAAAAAAATAATCATCAAAAAATTAATTACCATGCCAACAATAGAAGTTTTACAACAAGAAAGAATTAATGTAACAGCAGTTACAGCGCAAACACCAATTGTCGAAATCGACAAATTATATGTAAGCAGTAAAGGTTCTCCTATTTTAAAGGACATCAACACAACATTTCCAAAAAATAAAATCACGGTACTGCTTGGTCCATCAGGCTGCGGTAAAACAACTTTATTAAAATGCCTGAATCGTTTAACAGATTTATATCCTGATTTACGATTGAGTGGCAGCATTCGTATTGACGGGGAAGATATTTTGGATTCGAACAAAGACATTACAGCCATTCGCCAAAAAATGGGTTTGTTATTACAGAGACCATTTCCGTTGCCGATGAGTATTTATGATAACATCGCTTATGGTTTAAAGTTGAAAGGCATTCGCAATAAAAAAGCAATTGCAGAAAAGGTAGAAAAATATTTAAAGGAAGTTGCATTGTGGGAGGAAGTAAAAGACCGTTTAAAAACATCAGCGCAAAGATTATCTATCGGTCAGCAACAGCGTCTGTGTTTGGCAAGAGGTTTGGCTGTTCAACCTGAAATTATTTTGGCTGATGAACCTTCTTCTGCTCTCGACCCGATTTCTTCACGCGTTATTGAAGAAGAATTTATAAAGCTGAAATCAGACTACACCATTATACTTGTTACACATATTTTACGCCAGGCAAAACGCTTAGCCGATAATGTAATTTTTATGTATTACGGTGAGATTATTGAAAGCGGACCTGCAGAACAAATTTTTGAAGACCCGCAATCAGATATTTTAAAAGAGTATTTGCGTGTTGGTCACTAAGTTTATTTAAGTGTCTGACACCTTTAAAGTGTCTGACACTTATAAATTGTTGGTGGTAAACGTTTGAATAAAACGAAGCCGCTCTTTTCAAGGAGCGGCTTAATTATTTTTTCATCTATTTAAATACCGCATCATCTACACCTTTATTTATATTGTAAGACGAATAATCAATTTCAACTTTTCCTTTTTTATTTTTTAGCTTTTCTGCATCGGCAGGTTTCTCTTCATCAAAATCAAGCGTTATGCCTTTGGGCAGTTTATAATCTTTTGCGTTGAAAGTAAAAATCACTTTATCAGGCAAACCATAATCCGCATATTTTTTATAACTCATCATTACTTCATACGTTCCGTTTTCGCGTGTGGTGGTAATGGCTTTAAGTATTAAAAGATTGGCTTCATCAATATATAAAGTTGAAAGCACCACGTTACTGTTTTCATCATTGGGCAATAATTTTATAATCCTTGTTTTTGTTTTGTTGATGGTGGCTTCGCCCGCATCCAATGCAGTAAAATTATTGGTGCTGATAACAGTGCCCATGTTCACACTAACACCACCTTTTGGCAAAACAGAAATACCCCCGTTTTTAATAAGCCGGAAATGATTGGGCTGTTTATAATAAACAGTTACTTTACTCACCGGCGCTTTTATAAAAGCAACGTCTGTTTTTAAAACTCCTGTTGCAGTGTAATCATTCACTTTGTCAAGTTTCGCTTTTACTTTATTCACAAGTGTAGTGGCATCATCCTGGCAACAGGCGAATAATGAATAGTGAATGGTGAATATTAATAACAATGATCTTACACAGTATTTCATTTTCAAATTTTCAAATTAACTCAATATGTCTTTTTTTCTCATTACCCAAACAGTAGCACCTATCAATCCAATAATATAAATTGAAAGTATAATTAATGAATGTATTATTTGCGGCAGGTCTTGTATCGTTCCAACAATCGCTTCGTTATTTGCATTTACTTTTTCATCAAAAAATTCTTTCCATATTACCATGTGTGTAGTAAATAAATACGGATTGATTGCCTGGAACACAGGAATGTTCAGCGTTCCCAGCACGGTGAACAAAATAATAATGCTCATGGTTGCTACAATTGGTCCGATAGAATTTTCCGCAAATGCTGAAAGAAAAAATCCGAGTGCAGCAACAGTTACCAATGCAACAAATGCAAAACAAAATGCGCAGCAGTAACGCCAGAAAACATCATCCTGTTTTATTAAAACAATGTATTCGGTTTTCATTAAAAATAAATCGCTGGTATCAAATATCAGCATGCTTACAAACAGCGCAAGAATAGCAACCCATATTAATAGCAATAAAGTATAAATGCAGGTAGCAAAAAATTTTGCAAGTATAATTGAAGTGCGGCTGTAAGGTTTCGATAATAACAAACGCAATGTGCCGAGATTGGCTTCGCCCGAAATCATATCGGCAGCAATTAATGTTACCAGTAGCGGAACATGAACGAGCATAAGTTGCAAAACAATGTAACAAACCATGTAACCATTTAACAGCTTGCCTTGCACATCAAAATTGCCGAGGCTCTGCAACATAAATTGTGCATATTCCTGCCCGTCTAATTTTAAACCGAATTGAATTAATACGATTAATGCAGCTATTGCACCAAAAGCAATATATGTTCTGGGGCGATGAAAAATTTTATATAGTTCAATTTGTAAAAGCTGCCACATGCTGCCTACCGCTGGTTATTTGTAAAAAATAATCTTCGAGAGAATGTCTTGATTGTAATGAAACGATTTTTATATTTTGCTGCACCAGCCATACATGAAAATCAGGAATGCTGCTGCGATGCATTTTCAATAATACATTATTACCACGTTGGTGTTGTAATGCAGATTGCCAATTGCTGCTCCTTATTTTTTCGAGTGCTTCCGTGTTATTTAAAGTTTCCAGTTCAAGTAAAGTTTGTGACGGGTCAAACAACTCTGCAGTTGTGCCTTCCACTAATTTTTTTCCTTTATCAATAATTAATAATCGTGTTGCCACCTGTTCCATTTCATTTAAAAGATGCGATGAAACAAGCAATGTTTTTTTTGTTTCGCGGCTAAGATGCAAAATTAAATTTCTGATGTCAGCAATGCCCTGCGGGTCTAAACCATTTGTTGGTTCATCTAAAATAATTAATCGCGGGTTATGCATTAATGCAATCGCAATGCCCAGGCGTTGTTTCATTCCCTGGCTATAAGTATGTACTTTGTCATGCGCTCTTTCTTTTAAACCTACCATATCCAATTGCTGCATTAATTCTTTTTCTGTTGGATGAATTCCGCTCATGCGTGCAAGCAATTTTAAATTATTGTAAGCCGATAAGTATTTATACACGTCAGGCTTTTCAATGATGGCACCGATGCTTTGCAATATTTCTTTTCGATGTTCGTGCAGGTTCAAACCAAATAATTCAATCTCTCCTTGCGTTGGCTGAATTAATGTAAGCAACATGCGGATAGTAGTAGATTTTCCTGCACCATTCTGCCCTAAAAAACCATACACATCACCTTCATAAACTGTGAAAGAAAGTTTATCGACTGCTCTTATATTTTTATAATGCTTGGAAAGATTTGTTACCTGAACTATCGGCTGCATTGTATCAAAGATAAATGCAAATTGCAAGTACTTTAGAAGACGGATTTATCATTTCAACAATCCCATACTTTCCATCCAACTCTTACAACGCTGCATCCATAAATCTTTTGTAGTGGGGTTATGCATGCCAAAACCATGACCGCCTGCATTGTAAATATGCATTGCAGCAGGTATTTTAAACTGAAGTAAATGCTCATAATAAACAATGCTGTTCATTACCGGAACAACATCATCATCTGTTGCATGCACCAAAAATGCCGGTGGTGTTTGTGCTGTAACCTGTAACTCATTTGAGAAGGAATCGCGCAATTGTGGGTTTGGATTTTTTCCAATCAACTGATCTCTTGAACCAATATGACCAATACTATCCTGGAAACTAATTACAGGATAAATTAAAAGCGAAAAATCAGGGCGAAGATTGATGTTGTTATTATTCTCAATATAACTGTGATTAAAATGTGTTGATGCAGTAGAAGCCAAATGCCCGCCTGCAGAAAAACCCATAATACCCACTTTGTTTACATCAACACTCCATTCTTTTGCATGCATGCGCACTAATTGAATGGCGCGTTGTGCATCCTGCAGCGGACCAATCTTTTTATCTACCATCGAAGAATCGTTGGGAATGCGATAGTTTACCACGAAAGCTGCAACGCCCCATTTATTAAATTCTCTTGCTACAGCAAATCCTTCCTTCACAATTGATTTAACCCAATAACCACCGCCCGGGCAAATAACAACAGCAGTGCCGGTTGCCATTTTTTTATCGGGCAAGAAAATAGTAAGCGTTGGCTGCGAGGTAAAATGCACAATTGTATCGCCATTGCTCTGCGGCTCCCAAACTTCTTTTGTTGAATACGGTTTGCTGTTGGGAACAGCGCCATCATATAAAGGCATGGTTTGTTGTGCATACATGGGCTTCATAAAAAACCAAAATAATAAAACAGAAATAATTTTTTTCATACTAATCATTATGCGTTTACTGAGTCGAACACAACAACTTTTTTCCATAAATACGAACATTCTTTTACAAACTGTAAATGCATAGGGTCATCCTGGTAAGCATCCTGTTCTTCTGCGGAATTAAAAAAAGCAAGCCATGAAACATCATAAGAATTATCCACAACATCCCTTTGTGTATTTGCAGGAATGCCAATATGCGATTCTTTAATGATGGGCGCTTCGGCTAATCGCTGTAAGCCTTCAACTAAGCTTTGTGTGTGTGCAGCATCGCTTTCATGTAAATAAAAAAATACGTGGTGAACAAAAATGTTTTGCAGTGACATATTATTTTTTGCGATGAAAGTAAAAAATTATTTTTTAGTTAGCCGTTAAACAACGCTGCCAAAAGAAAAAATCGAAGAGAATCATTTTATTTAGCGTTAAAATTATCGGGAGCCAAAGTTCTTCCCGAAGGGAAGAATTAAGATCGGTTTATCATTTTTTTACCTGCCAGCCATCATTGCTGCGTTGTAATGTTATAATATTTGATGGATGGCTTTCATTATTCTGCCTGTCAACGCTGGTAACAGTTACAAAACAATTATTCCATTCGTTGTTCAGCAAATCAGCAGGTAAAAGAAATTTAAATTCTAAATTATTATTTGCGGGAATAATAATTGCCGGATGGTCAATTAATCCAACCAGCGATGGCGAAACATACACTACAAAACTTTTTATTGTTTCCGTTTCATCTTTATTAAAATCATCGCCGGTTACAGTAAGCAATTCTTCTTTGTTGTTTTTATCAACACTTATTTTGGTAATGCGCGGCGGTTTGGGTGCAATGGTATCAATCCAATCCATCGGCGGAATTAATGCAGGCGTTCTGTAATAATTAAAACGCAAACTATCTGCCCATCCATTTACATCGTACATTAAATTTTTGCAGCTATAAAAAACACTGCCCTGCACATTATTATTTTGCCGCAGCAATTTTATTTGGTCAGGTATTTCATTTTTATTGCGCCATGCAGCCGTTGGTCTTTCAACAGCACGATACAAACCATGACCAATATAAACCTGCCTGCCATAACTGTTTTCGCTCCACCAATCCAGCAATGTTTCATAATCGCATAACCTGTGCCCGATTTCCCAATACAGTTGCGGCGCTATATAATCAATCCAGCCTTTCTTTAGCCACAATAAAATATCTGCATACAAATCATCATAACATGTTTGCCCTGCTTTAGTATCGCTGCCTCTAGCATCAACAGAACTGTTGCGCCAAACGCCAAACGGGCTGATACCAAATTTTACCATCGGCTTAAAATCGAGTATCACATCATGAATCATTTTTATTACGGTATCGCAATTGCTTCGGCGCCACGCATCAATACTTAAACCTCTGCCGTATTGCAGGTAAGTTGGATAATCGGGAAATTCCTTGCCGGGAATTCTGTAAGGATAAAAATAGTCGTCCATGTGAATAGCATCTACATCGTAACGTGTAATAATATCTTTTACAACATTGGTAAGATATTGCATTACCTGCGGCAAGCCGGGATTAAAATATTTTTTATCACCGTATTTCAAAAACCATTCAGGGTGTTTTTTAGTGATGTGATTTTCATAGATAGATGATGTTGGACTAAACACAGCACGATAGGGATTTATCCATGCATGAAATTCCATGCCGCGCTTATGCGTTTCATCAATCATAAATTTTAAAGGGTCGTAATAAGGTGATGGCGGAACACCTTGTTTGCCGGTTAAAAATTCACTCCAGGGTTCAAGATTAGACGCATAAAATGCGTCTGCTGCCGGGCGGATTTGAACGATGACTGCGTTCATGCCGAACTTTTGTTGTTCATTAAGAATATGAATGAACTCATCTTTTTGCTGATAAGCTGTTAAGTTTTTACTGCTGGGCCAATCAATATTATTTACGGTAGCAATCCACACGGCGCGAAATTCATATTTGGGTTGATTATTTTCAATTGACGGTTGACAGTTGACAGTAGATAATTCGCAAAAGAAAAACATCAATAGGCAGCAAAACAATTTCATCATATAAACGAAGATAGAGTTTGATGTTGTTTTGTTTAATGATGAAAAAATTTTTAGAAATATTTAAACCTATAAGCCTTTAAAACCTTATAGGTTTTTACTTTTGAAACATGCAGCATTCACCCATCGGTATTTTCGATTCAGGTTATGGCGGTTTAACTATTTTAAAAGAGATACAAAAGCAACTTCCGCAATACGATTATATTTATTTAGGTGATAATGCAAGAACGCCTTACGGCAATCGTTCGTTTGAAACAGTTTATCAGTATACCTGGCAATGTGTGCAATGGTTGTTTAAACAAAACTGCCCGCTGATTGTGCTTGCCTGCAACACGGCATCTGCAAAGGCTTTGCGCAGCATTCAGCAAAAAGATTTGGAAAAAAATTTCCCGGGTAAAAAAGTACTGGGTGTTATTCGTCCAACAACAGAAATTATTGGCAATTATTCAAACACAAAACATATTGGAATTCTTGCCACCAATGGAACAGTGCAATCGCAATCTTATTTAATTGAAATTGAAAAATTTTTTCCCGGGTTACAGGTTGCACAGCAGGCTTGTCCTATGTTAGTTCCGTTAATTGAGAATAATGAATTTGAAAATGAGGCAGCGGATTATTTCATCAAAAAATATTTAGACGAATTGTTGAAGCAGGATGAAAAGATTGATACCATATTACTTGCCTGCACACATTATCCTTTAATAAAAAAGAGAATAGAAAAATTTTTGTCAGGTAAAATAAAAGTTGTTGCGCAGGGAGAAATAGTTGCTGAAAGTTTAAAAGATTATTTGCAGCGGCATACAGAAATTGAAACACAGTTATCAAAGAATAAAACCACAGCATTTTTTACCACAGATTCTGCTGAAGATTTTAATAATCATGCAACCATTTTTTATGGCGAAGCAACAAATGCGAAACACATTGAACCATAGTTGCAAGTTGCAGGTTGCAAGATGCCGGTAACCGTAACAAGCAACCTGAAACCAGCAACCAGTAACTTGCAACTTCTATGACCGACAAATTTCAAATGTTTTATAACCGCTTGCTGAAAGTGTATAAACACAAAAGCAAACAGGCAAAGCGTTTGAATGTTTCGTGTTACAGAATTTATGACCATGATTTGCCCGAATTTCCTTTTGCCATTGAATTGTACGAAGACAAAATTTATGTTGCCGAATATCGTCGCCGGCATGGCATGACAGATGAAGAACATGAAGCCTGGCTGCAGGAATCATTTAAAATAATAGGCGAGATTTTAAAACTGCCGGAAGAAAATATTTTTAGCCGCGAAAGAAAAAGATTGAGTCACCGTGAAAGCCAGCAGTATGAAAAACAAAATTTTGCTCAACAATTTTTAAAGGTTGAAGAAAACGGATTAAAATTTTTAATTAACCTTACCGATTATTTAGACACAGGTTTATTCTTAGACCATCGCATCACCAGGGAAATGGTGCGCAAAGAATCAGCAGATAGGAGAGTGCTGAATTTATTTTGTTATACCGGTTCGTTTTCTGTTTATGCAGCATCTGGCAATGCAAAGATTGTAACATCAGTTGATTTATCTAAAACATATCTTGAATGGGCAAAAGATAATTTTGTTATCAATCAATTTAAAGATGAAAAGAAATATTTTTTTATTCATGTTGATGTGTTGCAATATTTAAAAACGCTTCAACCAGACAGCTTTGATTTAATTATTATTGACCCGCCAACATTTAGTAACAGTAAGCGCATGAAAAATTTTTTTGATGTGCAGCGCGACCATGTTACAGTTATAAATGATGCATTAAAAAGTTTATCGCCAAATGGCATTATTTATTTCAGCACCAACTTTTCAAAATTTGTTTTGGATGAAAAAAATATAAAAGCATCATCCATAAAAAACATTACAAAAGCAACCACGCCTTTTGATTTTGCCGGAAAGTTGAAAAGATTTTGTTTTAAAATTGAAAAATGAAAACGCTGCACAGCACTTTTCTTTTAAAACATATTTAATACAATCTGTTGTTAATTGACCTTACCATAAATTGAGCGCATTATTTCAATCTTTTCTTTTACCAAAAAATTTTTATGAAACAAATTAGACTCTTAACAATTGCGATTTTGTTAATCGCTTCAACTTCTCATGCTCAAATTAATAAAGGTGGTACTGCTTTAGGCGGGAACATTAATTTTGGTACATCAACATCAAAAAGCGATAATAATTCTAAACGAACAGTAACCAGCTTTGCCATTTCACCTTCGCTTATGATTATTTATAATAATAACCGTGCAGTTGGTTTTAATTTAAATTATGATTATACGAAGTATAATTATTTTGATAAATCCGCTAACGGTTATGGAGCAGGCATATTTTTAAGGCAGTATAAACCCTTAGGAAAAGGATTTTATGTTTTTGCACAGGAAGCTTTAAACTTTAACTATCGTAAAAGTTTAGGTATTGCTGATAGCGCTATAATATATAATAGTAAAAGCTTTGATGCGATTCTCACAGTGAATCCGGGATTGGCTTTTGATTTAAGCAAAAGAGTTCAATTAGAATTATTGTTTTTTAATAACCTGTTAGCTATTGAATACACACATTTTAATTACAGTCAACCAAATTTATCTAGCATTAAAACTGATAATTTTTCCATTGGTGCAAATCTTGATGGTTCGCAACTCACATCACTAAACATCGGTGCAAAAATTTTCTTTGGAAGATGAATATAAATTCATTTAAGGGGATGACAACTTTCAAAAGGTTGCCATCCCATTTAGTTTAGCGTTTTTGTAAAATTTTTTGAACATGAACATTCATTAGTCTTTATCTTAGCCGCTTCTCAGCCATATTTCATGCTATTCAACGCAGTAAATTCTTTTGAATCTTTTAAAAATAAACTTAGCAAAATGAGACGTTCACATTTTTGTTTATTGGTATTGCTGTTTGCGTGCAGTTCTGTTTTTGCGCAATCAGATTCTGCTTCGCATTACGACCAGCATATTGCTTTCGATCCGTTGTTTTATCCTTCAAATGGTAACGAATATCGCAGTGCCAGCGGCGAGCCCGGACCTGCATATTGGCAAAACCGTGCAGATTATAAAATAACGGCAACACTTGATACGACGAAGCACACAGTTTCGGGAACAGTTATCATCACTTATAAAAATAATAGTCCCGATAATTTAAAATTTTTATGGCTGCAGTTAGATCAAAATATTTATCGTGAAGACAGCCGTGCGCAGGCAACTACTTTGTTAACCGGTGGTCGTTGGGCAAACCGCACATTTACACAAGGCGATGAATTAAAATCGGTAGAAGTAATTTCAAACGGCGCAACTACCAAAGCAAAATATATGGTGAGCGACACACGCATGCAGGTTTGGCTGCCGAAAACATTACCTGCGAAAACAGGAACAGTGCAATTAAAAATTGATTATTCATTTGAAGTGCCTGAATACGGCACAGACCGTATGGCAAGATTAAATACAAAAAACGGATGGATATATGAAATTGCACAATGGTACCCGCGTATGTGCGTGTATGATGATGTGCTTGGATGGAATACCTTACCATATTTAGGTGCAGGTGAATTTTATTTAGAGTATGGCGATATCGATTATACTATTACAGCGCCATCTAATTTAATTGTTGTTGGTTCAGGCGAAGTGCAAAATCCATCCGAAGTTTATACGCCGGCAGTAATGAATAAAATTAAAGAAGCAAAGAACAGCGATAAAACTGTTTCTATTGTAAGCGAAAATGATTTAAGCGGCACATCTTATCACCCAAATAAACCTACACTTACATGGCATTTTGTATGCAAGCAAACAAGAGATGTTGCATGGGCTGCATCAAAAGCATTTATATGGGATGCTGCAAGAATTAATTTGCCCAGTGGTAAAAAAGCTTTGGCGCAATCTGTTTATCCTGTAGAAAGTGCAGGCGACAGTGCATGGGGGCGCTCAACAGAATTTGTAAAAGGCGCAATTGAATTATATTCTAAAGAATGGTATGAATTTACTTACCCTTCTGCTACTAATGTTGCAGGTCGTGTTGGCGGCATGGAATATCCGGGCATTGTTTTTTGTTCATCAAGATCGCGGTGGGGCGGATTATGGGGAGTAACCAATCATGAGTTTGGGCATAACTGGTTCCCGATGATTGTTGGTTCAAACGAAAGAAAATATCCGTGGATGGATGAAGGCTTCAACACTTTTATAAATGGTGTGGATACCAAAGTTTTTAATAACGGCGAGTTTTACCGTAAATCAGATGCGCAGCGTGTTGCAGGCTACATGTTCAATAAAAATGCTGATGCTATATTAACGATTCCTGATGTAACGCAGCAAAGCTTTTTAGGTGTTGCGGCTTATCAAAAACCGGGTATGGGTTTAGATATTTTGCGTGAACATATTTTAGGTGAAGAAAGATTTGATTCTGCATTTAGAACTTACGTTGCACGCTGGGCATTTAAACATCCAACGCCGTATGATTTTTTCAGGACGATGGAAAACGTAGGCGGCGAAGACCTTTCTTATTTCTGGCGCGGCTGGTTTATGACGAATGATAAACTTGACCAGGGCATTACAAAAATTGAGTATGTTGATAATGATGTAACAAAAGGTGCAAATATTACGCTTGTAAATAATGAGCAAATGGTATTGCCTGTGCCTTTATTAATTGAACTGGACAATGGCACAAAAGATTCGATGACATTACCGGTTGAAATATGGCAGCGTGGTGGCGAATGGACGTTTCATTATCCATCAACAGAAAAAATTAAAAATGTAACTATTGACCCAAATCATGATTATCCTGATATAAATCCTTCAAACAATACATTAAGCGGCACTCCGCCAAAACCTGTACCTGCAGGCACATCAGCCAGCGATGTTATTAATAAATATCTGAATGCAATCGGCGGAGCCGATAAATTAAAAGATGTAAAAGATTTATCATTTACAGCAAAGGGAAATGTGCAGGGGCAAGACATAGTTTTTACAAGAGAATATAAAGTTCCCGGCAAAATGCTTATAGATATTACATTGCCCGGCATGAATGTTACTGCACAAAAATTAGTTGTTAACGGCGATAATGTTTCGATGATTAATATGGGAAATGCTACGCCGGTTCCTGATGCATCAAAAAAAAGATATACAGAACAGGCAACACCTTTTGCAGAATTAAATTACAGCGATGCCGGTTATAGTTTGCAGCTTGCTCCCACGCTGTTTAATATTGACGGAAAAGATGCATACGTGATTACTGTTACTTCACCTGCAGGTACTGTGAGTAAAAAATATTACGACGCACAAACAGGTTTAAAACTGAGAGATGAAGTAACAACAGAACAGGGTACCTCAAGTTATGATTACAGCAATTATAAAGAAGTGAGTGGTATTATGCTGCCGTTTACACAAACTGTTTCGCAGGGTATTGATTTTACACTCACTGTTACCGATGCTAAAATAAACAGTGGTTTAAAAGATGAAGATTTTCAATAAATAGATAAAACTGAAGAGAAAAAGAGCGCACTATTTAAATGCGCTCTTTTGTTATATATATATTAATTGAAAACGAAAACTTTTAATACTAAAACTTTATTGAGTTATAGTTGTATAATTGGTGCGAAGAAGATCTCTTAGCTTTTTATCAACATCCTGCAGCGTTAAATACAATGTTTTTATGCATTCATATTTTTCGCCGTTTTTAATTGCCGAGCTGTAGCTTACAGATAAGTCATCTTTTTCTTTTTGGAGTTTTGAAATGAGGGCTTGTAAGCCTGAATTAATGGTAGCAACTGTATTCATAGCAAAATGTTTTAGACTAAAAAACAAGGCAAATCTTGTACCGAATTAATTTGTAGCTTTTACACGAAAGTTATTTTATTATTATTTATGAAATGCCGTTATGAGCAAGAGCAAGAAATTTTTTATGCAGGTGAAGAATTTGCGGCAGTATAGCCTGTTGCTCATCATTTATAATAATAAAATCACATAACTTCATTTTAATAGTTTCGTCTATCTGGTTGTTTATTCGTTCTAATATTTGTTCTCTTGTAAAATGGTTGCGTTTCATTACACGATTTATGCGCAAATTTTGTGGAGCATACACACCAATTATATAATCTAAATTTACTGCAGCGCCGGCTTCAAACATTAATGCCGCTTCTTTAATGATATATGGAGAGTTTTGCTTTTGCATCCACTCATTTGCTGCGGCTATTGTGCGCGGATGAACCAGCGCATTTAATTGTTCCAGCTTAAACGTGTTTTTAAAAACTACTTCGGCAATGTGTTTTCGATTAAGTGTTTCTTTGTATGCTTCTTTGCCAAACAGGTTAATGATTTCCTGCTTTAACACCTCATCTTCATTCATTATCTTTTTTGCAATGTCATCGGCATAAAAAACAGGAATGCCCAGCGATGCAAAGATTTTAGAAACCATTGTTTTACCGCTGCCTAATCCGCCTGTTAAACCAATTTTCAGCATAAGAAACTTTAAAATAAAAATTCCCACCAAGACACAAAGGGCACAAAGTAATTTTTTCTCGGTGCACTTAATGTCTTTGCGGGAAAATTAGTTTTTTAAAATTTTTCTTAACCTAATTATTTTTTTTCAGCCTCAGTAGTTGTTGCTTTATGTAACTGGTTTGTCCATTCCATGCTGATAGCAGATTTTTCAATCTTCATATAACTGCCGGGGTTTGTCTCAAGCTGAAGAGTGTTGTCTTCATTCACTTTATTTATAGTTCCATGTATGCCCGCAATAGTAACAATCCGGTCGCCTTTTTGAAGGTTCTCAATAAATTTTTTCTGGTCTTTTGCTTTCTTGGCTTGCGGGCGAATCATAAAAAGCCAAAACACTAAAATAATCGCACCCATCATTATTAAAGAAAAGCTGGAATTAGGCTGCCCGCCCGGAGAAGCCATTAATAAAACTGAGAAAATGTTTGTCATTGTTTTTATTTGAAAATTTTTGAATTATTATTTTGCTGAAGATGAATCAGCGATGATTGTTCCTGTAAAGCCAAGATATATTGAGGCATCATTCAGCGTATTAGAATGCACATATATATTTTTATGTACCGTGCCCGGATGACTTTTATTCGTATCAAATTTTGCATCAATCCTTCCCTGTTCGGCGGGTTTAATAGGTTGTTTTGTATAATCAACCAACGTGCATCCGCAGCCAGGTCTTACTTCAGAAAGATACAAAGGCTTATTGCCGGTATTTGTACATACAAAAGTTATGTTTACAATGTCCCCCATTTTTTTTGTTCCAAAGTCAATCACAGAATCCTGCCATTGAATAGTGGTAAATTTCGTTGAGTCTTTCATTGCAGACTCCGCATCACTATTATCATTTGCAGGCTCATTACAGGCAGCAAATACTGCAAAACTTATTAGTATAAAAAATAACCTGGTCACAGTTTAAATTTTGGCGCAAATGTACGGTTTCTCAGTTTGCTTTTTTTGGTTTGAATTCGCTTTTGTGAATTTTGTTTTCTTTCAGCAAATCTTTGTGAATACTGTCTAAAATTCCATTTACAAATTGCCCGCTTTGTGCGGTGCTGTATTCTTTTGCAAGGTCAATGTATTCGTTTATGGTAACCTTTGGCGGAATGGTAGGAAAATATAAAAATTCGCATACACCCATTTGCATTAAAATCATATCAAGCGCAGCAATACGTTCAGGGTCCCAGTTTTTTAAACGGGCTTTTATTAAAGTATTTACATAATCTTTTTTATCAAGAACTGTTTTCAGTAATTCTATAGCAAAATCATTTTTTTCTTTGTCGGGCATTTGCTGAAGATTTAAACCTGCAGGCTTTTGCAAAAAGCCAAGCATTAATGTGTTCAGCATTTCTGCGTCATCATCCCAATTGGTAAAATATTCTTCAATATGCGAAATAAAACTCTCATCGGGCAACATTAAATCAGTAAAAATAAAAGACAAAATTTCTCTTTCTTCCTGCGGCTCTCTGCCCGGAGTATTTATGTATGATTGATATTGAGATGAAGCAGTTAAATTATTATACATTCTGCGAACAAGATTTCCGGTTTGCTCAAAGCTGAATTTATTATCGTTGAGTGCTTTTTTGTATGAATTATTTTCCAATATTTTCCAGAGCAAATTATTACCTGCAAGTTTTATATTAATGTTTTTATCTGCTGAAGTTGCAAGATGTTTTGCTGCGCGAAGACTTGCATCTTTTTCTGCATAACGCGCCACCTCAGTTAAGAAATAAATTAAGTATGTAAAAAGACGTGAAGTTTGGTTAAGATTATTCTGTAAAATTTTTGTTGCATTATTATTTGCCGAATCTTCATTAACATCTAACTGGTATAACACCTGCATTACTTTTATACGAATGTTTCTGCGCGTAATCATTTCTTTCTAAGAACTTTTTTGCGCGAAGGTAAGGGCAGCGAAATAATAATTGTACTGAGATCAAAAACAAAAAGTGAAAAAGGTGAATTGTCAATCATGAAATGTGAATGCAAGATTTAAAGCATTTTGTTCCACATTCTACAATTTAGTATTTAACTGGCTTTTTTTTAATGCTTCATCTGCAAATCTTAATAAGTCCTGAACCGGCATATAGCCTGCAGTAAATAAAACCGGTTTCCCTTCTGCATCTGTAATAATTAAAGAGGGGTAACCTTCTATGGAATATTGTTGCGCCAGTTGCGGACCAACACCTTTTTCACCATCTACAGAAATGTTTACAAAATTGTTATTGAAAAATCTTCCAACAGAAGTATCGCTAAATGTATATTGTTTCAGCATTTTGCAGGGGCCACACCAAGTTGCATATATATCAAGAAAAACAAGCTTGTTTTGTTTCTTCGCTTGTTGCAAAGCTGCATTCCAGTCCTGTTCAATAAATTCTATGCCTGCAGAAGCCTTTTCTTTAGCTGCAGTTTTAGTTTTTGCAGCTTCTGTATTTGCAGCAACAGTTGTTTTTGATTTTGAAGAAACATTGCATGCTGCAAAAATCAAAACAAAAAATGCAAAAAATAATTTTAAAAATCGCATTGCTCTAATTAAAAAACAAAGAGAATTATTTTTTAGAAAACAAATTACAAATTAACATTTTCGGTGTTTTCGGCACTTTCAGCTTTTTCGGATGCCATTAAATTAGGAATAACAATACGAAATAGAGTTCCAACACCATAGGTAGATACAACTGAAATATCGCCGCCCAGCCGTGAAAGCGCTTCCTTCACAATATATAAACCAATGCCAAGCCCATTTACATGCGAAGTACTTCTGAAAAACATTTTAAATATGTTATTTAAATGTTCTTCAACAATGCCAATACCATTGTCTTCAATTTCTATTACAGCTTTATATTCATCTACTTTAACAGAAATATTTACAGTTGGATTTTCTGAAGTAGGCTTTTGATATTTAACTGCATTTGAAATAAGGTTATCAATAATAATTGAAATGCGAAAAACATCGCTTACAAGTTTTACCGGTTGCTCTATGTTTATATTAAACTCTACTTCCGGTTTTTGCATTTTGCATATCTCAACACTTTCTCTTAATAATTTATCAAAATCCACTTCTGTTTTTTCTTCATCAACCCTAATGCTTTTATAATATTCAATAATTTTTTGAATGAAAATATCCATCTTGTTTACGCAGGTTTCTATCATGCCCATGTAACCATTCGGGTCTACAATAGAGTTCTCCATCTTTGCAAGATTAAGAATACCCATGATAGAAGCTAAGGGAGAACGCAGATCGTGAGAAGTGCTGTACACAAAACGATTAAGCTCGTCGTTGGTTTTTTGAAGCTCAGAAACTTTTCTTTTTAATTGCTGGCGTGTAGAGTAAAGTTCAAATGCATTTTGAATGGCTGTTTGTAATTCAATTTCTTTCCAGGGTTTTTTTACGTAGCGAAAAATTTCACCCTTATTAATAGCATCAATTATTGATTCAGCATCGGTATAACCTGTGAGTAAAATGCGAATGGGATGCGGAAATGCTTTTCGTACCACATGAAAAAATTCAACTCCTGTTGATTGCGGCATGCGCTGGTCTGCAATAATTACCTGAATATCTTTTTCCTGGTTTAAAACACTCATGCCTTCCGCAGCGGAAGAAGCAGTAAAAATGGTATAACGGCGACGGAACGAAGCCTGGAATGCCAGCAGGTTATTCACCTCATCATCGATGTATAAAATGCGGATCTTTTTTTCTTCGGGATACATAAATTAAAGATGATCTGATATTGGATGTTTATGCGGTAAAGTTATAATAAATTCCGATCCTTTACAAGGTTCGGAAATAATATCTATATGCCCCTCGTGCTTTTGAATGATTTTAAAAACGATTGCCATACCCAGCCCGGTTCCTTCTCCTACATCTTTAGTTGTAAAAAAAGGTTCGTAAATGCGGTGCTTTACTTCCTCGGTCATTCCAATGCCTGAATCTTTAATTGATATTTGTATGGAGCCGTTCACATCTTTGGTTGTAATAATAATTCTTTCATTATTGCTTTTTTCTTTCTTGGCATTGATAGCCTGGATGGCATTGGTAAGAATATTCATAAAAGCCTGGTTTAGTTTTCCGGGAAAACATTCAATTTCACCATTGGCATTAAAATGTTTTTCAATAGTTATAAAATAAGGCGTGGTATTTTTTAATATTACCAGTGTCGAAAGAATGCCTTCATGAATATCTACTGTTTTTAGTTCCGCCTCATCAAGCCGGCTAAAAGTGCGCAAGCCCTGTACAATTTCTGCCGTACGCTCGGCACCCTCTTCAATACCAACAATTAAATTGTCGATTTCTTTTTGTACATAGTCAACATCAATTTGTTTTTTTAGTTTTTCTATTTCCGATAGTTTCTTTTTATATGTTGCCTCTTCATTTAATTTATGTAAACCATCGTATTCGTTTAGTACATCTAATAAATCCCTTACGTCTAACCGTAAGGGGTTAATGTTTGATTTTACAAAGTTGATAGGATTATTTATCTCGTGAGCAATACCAGCGGTTAACTGCCCGAGCGAAGCCATTTTTTCTGCTTCTACCAGTTGCGTTTGCGCATCTTTTAAATTATCGAGTGCAACATTTAATTGGTCATTAGAAACTCTAAGTTCGTGTGTGCGTTGCTCTACCTTTTGTTCAAGAATAATATTTTGTTCTTTAACCAATCTTTCATTTTCCTGCGAAGCTTCCAATGCTTGTGCCTGCAGAACAATTGTTTCTTTCTTTAAAATATTAATACGGTCAGCCAATGCTATTGACAGGAGTACTGCTTCTATAGCAGACGCGAAGTATAAAATTGAGCGGGTGAAATTGTTAGTAGGAATTAATCCCATATTTCTTAACGGAAAAACAATCAGGGCAAGTAAGAAAAAAGACCATGCAATAACGTAAAATATTGCAGGTCTGTACCCTTTTTTTACAATAACCAAAGATGTGATTAACAAAAATATTCCAACTAAAGCACTTGCTATGTTTAAAATTAGATAACTAATAAATGACTGGTTAAACGATATCAGTACTATTGCAATAAGGCAAAGCAAAATTAAAATAGATAAAATGCGATCTAACTTTGGAGTAAACTTTGAAGAGTTTAAAAATGATTTTCCGAAAAGAACACTCGCAATTCCTGCCAGGCTTGATGTAACAACAAGAGCATAAAAATTAATATCAGGATGAGAAGGCCAAAAATATTTGAAAGACCAGCCGGCAAAAGTAATTTGAGCAAAAGCGAAAAGAATTAAATATGCTATATAAAAGAAATAGTTTCTGTCTTTTGTTGAAATAAATAAAAACGCGTTGTAAAGAACAATTGAAATTATTATTCCTAAATAAACACCAATAATAAAATGTTGTACAAAATCATTTGTGTATTGGTCCTGGCTATTTGTTATCGAAATAGGTAGTTCTAAAGGATGCTGACTGCTTATTTTAATATAGTACGTTTGTTCTTGATTTGGATTTATATTAAAAGGGAATAAAAAGTTTATGTTGTTGTACAAACGCGAATTAAAAGGCGTAGTATTACCTGTGTGACTTATAAGAGAGAGCTTATTGGAAGAGTCAGTTTTATAAACCCAAATATTAGATATGTAAGCGTAATTTATATCCAGCAGAAATTTAGAATCATTCAACGAATTAGCAATACTAAATTTTGCCCAAATGTTATAGCGCGGAGCTTGTATTATAGGAACAGTTACTTTACTTTTTTTAAAAGAATTGCATTGTGTAATAGTTTGAGCATTGTATACTGCATTGCTATCTATAAAAAACTCAATCTTTGTTCCAAGGGATTTTGATAAAGTGGAGTCAGTTAGTTTAATTACATCTTGTGCATCTAAATGGTTAACGCTAAAGAACAATAAGCCCAGAAAAATTAAAATATTGAATTTTAAAAGCTGCATTATAAACAGTTAATCTTATTACCAGATAAATGGAATAATTTTTTTGACTCTTTTTTGGTAGTTCCTATATTCTTGCCCAAATACCTGAACAAGTATTTTTTCTTCGAGCTTTATTCGAATATAATAGGAAAATCCCATTCCCAGCAGGGCCATAACAAAAGCGATATAACTGCCAAAAAAAACTGTTACTCCTGTTATTGTTATCCAGGCACCTGCATAGCTTGGATGTCTTACATAAGTGTATGGACCCTTTGTTATTAGTTTATGGTCATCCTTTATTTGAACTGTTGCTGTAAAATATTTACCTAAAACTTGTATTGCCCATGTTCTTATTATTATTCCAAGAATCATTAAACATACACCTACTAACGAAATATACTTCGATGTAATTGTATTACCAATGTATGCCCAATCACAAACACATAGTGCAATACTGCCAAGAGAGAAAAAAAGAATAAACACTACTGAAAACTTATCCGTGCCTTTATTTTTTACTGTTTCAGATCCGCTTACAGGAGGTTGAGTTAACCATACCGCTGCATTCACAATCATTAAAACTATATTCTTTCTATCTATAATTAACTCAGGTTTAAAAATTAGCGGTAAAACTTGAGAAATTAAAATTGAGCAAATTGCTAAAAATAATCTTTTCATTGCGTTAAACTGGCAGAAACTGCTTTTGAACCTAATTTAAATTCACTTAAATCAGCAGACGAAATTCTGAGGTCGTAATGGATATTAATGTGTTCGTTTTTGAAGATGGATTTTTCATTAATAACGCATTGCAGGTTTCTTCTTAAAAAAAGAATTTTTTCCCTTTCGCGTTTATGAGCATCGCGTAATTCCGGTAGATCTTCGTGAATAACTGCGGTAGCAATTAAATCAAGTTTCGGATAATAAAAAGTTCCATTATTACCAACGGTGGTTAATATCTTGCTGCCAAGCCATTGATTAAAACGAACGGTTGCCGGAGCACACAAACCAAAAAAAGTATTTATGCCTAATTGTTCTGCAATGGCTACAGTACATCTTGTGGGAATAAAACTTCCGATCCCTAAACCTGCAACTTCTTTTGAATTCCATAAACCGGATACTTCTGCTGCGCCGTTTAAAGAAGAATGATGAACAATTTCGTGAATGGTTCTATCCATTTTTCCAACTGCATCTTCAATAGGAAGCGGATGTATGCCATCAACGCATTGCAATCGCACACCGCCATATAACTTTTCTCCGTTTAATGGTTCAACAACTATTACAAAAATTGAAGGATTGTAAATCCAACTGTTAACATTGGTAGTAATATTCTCAAGGCCGTAAATAGAAAGCACCTTTCTATGTCCTTCAATAAATTTAAGACAGGTCTCTTTGTCTTCAGTTGCTCTAAATGCTCGTATTTTAATGTCTCTTTCGGTTAAAGTATTGTTCATCAAAATAATAATAAAGTTAAAACATAACCGTTTACAAATATCAAAGATTTTAAAATAAAATTTTTAGTTAAAATTATTTTATTCACACATTTAAATCTATCTTTATTTGAAAACTCTATAACTAATAATTAAATCCAATATTGTTATGCCCGACAGAGCGATAAATGTATTATATATAGACGATGAACCGCATAATCTCACTGCTTTTAAAGCTGCCTTTCGCAGAGACTATAATATTTATCTTGCTGAATCCGCTGAGGAAGGAAGACAAATTCTTGATATGCATGATATACAAGTAATACTTAGTGATCAGCGCATGCCTGTAATGACAGGCATTGAATTTTTTCAGTCTATATTAAATACACATCCCGAACCTATACGCATTTTAATAACAGGATATACTGATGTAAATGCTGTAATTGATGCCATTAATCTCGGCCAGGTTTATAAATATTTAACCAAACCCTGGAACGAAAACGATATCCGTATTTTTATTGATAAAGCTTTTGAAGTTTTCAGGCTTCGCAAAGAAAACGCTGAACTTACCAGTAAACTTTTAGATGCCAATAAGAAACTTGAATTTTTAGTAAGGCAAAGTTTGTTGTCTTAGCCTGACTCACTGTCATATACTTCTTCTGCACATCTTCTTAATAAGTCAAATAATTTGATATTCTTGTTTGGACTTATTTTTGTTTAATTAATTAATTAATACAAATTAAAATTATAATGTATGGCACTTGAATTTACTGACACGAATTTTGAAACTACTGTTTTAAAAAACGATAAACTTTCTGTAATTGATTTTTGGGCTGAATGGTGCGGACCTTGTCGCGCTATCGGGCCGGTTATTGAAGAACTTTCTAAAGAATATGAAGGTAAAGTAAACATTGGTAAAGTAAATGTTGATTTAAATCCTTCAGTAAGTATGAACTATGGAATTACTTCAATACCTGCAATACTTTTTATTAAGGGCGGAAAAGTAGTTGACAAACAAATAGGAGCAGTTCCCAAATCAATTCTTGATAAAAAAATTAAAGCCAATTTATAATTAAGGCTGATAATTTACAAAAAGCCGCTTTATTACAAAGCGGTTTTTTTATGCAGATAACAATTCAATTATTTCTAACAGAAGATAAATTATTAAATCTTACTTTCTATCTTGTAGCTTCATCATCCATCGCTAAACTAATGCAGAGATTTCAAGGTTTAATTGGAATTGTATTAATTCTTGGTCTGGCCTTTCTTGCATCAAACAACAGGAAAAAAATTAATTACCGGCTTGTTATCAGCGGCATTTTACTGCAAACAATAATTGCGCTTTTAATTTTTAAAGTACAGTTTATAAGTAATTTTTTTAGATGGCTTGGCGTGGGTATGGAACGTTTTGAAGCATTTGCAAGACAAGGCGCAGCATTTGTTTATTCGGGTATTAATGTAACGCAACCAGGTGGCGGTATTGGCGATTATTTAAAAGGCGGATTCGTTTTTGCATTTAATGTTACTGCAACTATTATTCTTGTTTGTGCTGTAGTAGCTGTGTTATATCATTTCAAAATTATGCAGCGCATTGTTGCAGCATTGGCAGTTGTAATGAATATTATTATGCGTGTAAGTGGTGCCGAAGCATTAAGTAATGTTGCCAGTGCGTTTGTTGGACAGGTAGAGGCACAGATTATGATTCGCCCTTATTTAAAAGGTATGACGAAGAGTGAACTGCTTGCCAGCATGAGCGGAAGTCTCGCCTGTATTTCGGGCGCAATCTTAGTTGTATATGCAACTATGGGTGCACAGGCAGGCATGAATTTAGCCCCCAATCTTATTACTGCAAGTATAATGGCAGCACCGGGTGCATTGGTAATTTCAAAAATTGTTTTTCCTGAAACGGAAGCGAGTGAAACTTTTGGTAAAGTAAAGGTAGAAGTTGAAAGCACTTACACTAATATAGTTGATGCCATTTCTCATGGCGCTGGCGACGGTTTTAGAATTGCAATGAATGTAATTGCAATGCTGATTGGCTTTATAGCTGTTATTGCTTTGCTCGATTATATATTGCTGCATATTGGTCATATATTCAATCCTAATTTTAATCTTACGCTGAATTATATTTTTGGAAAAATATTTTATCCGTTTGCATGGAGTATGGGTGTTCCGCAACAAGATGTAAATAATGCTGCAACATTACTCGGACAAAAATTAACAGTGAATGAATTTATAGCCTTTCAAAATCTTACTACCAAACAAGTTCCTGTTCTTACAGAAAAAGGATTGCTTATTATTAGCATTGCCATTTGCGGATTTGCAAACTTTAGCAGTGTGGGCATGCAAATTGGAGGCATTGGCGCTATAGCTCCTGAACGTCGTAAAGACCTTGCACAACTTGGAATGAAGGCTTTATTTTGTGGTACGCTTGCATCTTATTTATCAGCAACCATTGCAGGAATTTTAATGTAATTAGTTTTTAGAAATAAAAAAACTCCACACATCACTGCGTGAAGTTTTTGTAATATATCTTTTTAGTGTTTACGATTTAGCAGGCTCTACTTCACCGTCGATAGTAAGGATAACCGGTTGCGCTATGTTCGCAAATTTTACAGTTACCCTCTTGGTAAATTTACCCAGTGCTTCTGCATTATAAGTAACTTTTATTGTTGCCGTTTTACCATTAGGAATCGGAGGTTTCGGATATTCAGGCGTCGTACAACCACACTCTGCAACTGCATCTTCAATAATCAAAGGCTTAGTGCCAACGTTGGTAAATGTAAATTCAGTTGTTGCGGGAACATGTTGTTTAATTTTTCCAAACGAATGCGTTGTTGTTGTAAATTTTGCAACTTTAGAAGCACTGTCGGTTTGTGCTTGCGCAGTTAAAAATAAAAATGCGGTTAAGCAACTCAATAATATTTTCATATTATTTTCCTCCTGAAGATTTTAATTGTTGAACACCCGTGTTTCCCGGTGCAGGATTATCCGGTTGTTTAAAAGTTTCACCATGAAATTTTATCAATTGGCTTAATCCGCCTTTAAAATAAAGAGTAACTACTTTATTAAACGGACCTTCAGTATAACCATTAAATCCAATAGTAATATCAAAATCCTGTCCCGGAGCATAAGGTCCGGGTTGCCATTTAGGTGTAGTACATCCGCAGCCAACCTTTACATCTTCAATGGTAACGGAATCGCTTGAAATGTTCTTCATATCAAGGTTGAACTCAGCTGGTTTCCCATAAGGAATTCTTCCAAAATCGTGGTCTAATTCTTTAAACTGAATAACCTTGGAAATATCGGCAGTATTATCTGCTGATTGTTGCGCCTGCACGTGCAGCGATGCCACTGCAATAAATGCCGTAAAAAGTAAAGCAAACTTTTTCATTGATTGAGTTGATTTTTAATCTGTGTAAAAATATAAATTTATTTTGACTGATATTTTAATTAAGGTTTAAGAGTTTGATAATTCGTTTCTTTATAAAGCAGTTAAAGTAAACCGTAAAAAAATTCATCTTTCCCTCTTTATAAACAGCATTCTAAGAAAAAAATTATTCTTTGTGGACAAATTTAAAAAGGATTTTAAAAAAAACTAACATTAGTAAGTTTTTGTGTAATATTTTTGCTGCTCAACAGTTATTTAAAAAAATATGTCAGCGGTTATAATAGATATATCAGACAGCCAGCTTAGAAAAATTGGAATTAAAGACACACATATTAATTACCAACTCCCCGCAGAAGAATTAATGCACCAGGCTTTACAACATGGCGAAGGCGTATTAAACAGTACAAACGCTTTATGCATTAATACAGGTGCATTTACAGGGCGCAGTCCAAAAGACAAGTTTACTGTATTGGATGCAACAACAAAAGACTCTGTGTTCTGGAATAATTTTAATATACCTATTGATGAAAAGTATTTTTTGCAGCTGAAGGAAAAACTGATAAAGTTTTTAAATAGGCAAGATGAAATATGGATTCGCGATTGTTATGCCTGTGCTGATAAAAATTACCGGCTAAATATCCGCTCCATTACCGAAACTTCTGCATCCAATCTTTTTACATTAAACATGTTCATCAGACCCGATGAAGAAGAGCTGGAAAGTTTTGAACCGGATTGGTATATTATTCATGCACCATCATTTAAAGCAAATCCAAAAAAAGATGGAACCCGCCAGGAGAATTTTACCGTAATATCGTTCACCCATAAAACAATTCTTATTGGCGGTACTGCTTATACAGGCGAAATAAAAAAAGGCATCTTCGGTATTTTAAATTATATACTGCCGCACGATAAAAATGTTTTAAGCATGCATTGCAGTGCCAATATTGGTGAAGATGGAGATGTGGCTGTTTTTTTTGGTTTGAGCGGAACCGGCAAAACAACCTTGAGTGCAGACCCTGAAAGAAAACTAATAGGTGATGATGAACATGGATGGACAGACGAAGGTGTTTTTAATTTTGAAGGTGGCTGCTATGCTAAGTGTATTAATTTAAATGCAGAAAAAGAGCCTGAAATTTTCAATGCAATTCGTGCCGGTGCGCTGGTTGAAAACGTTACTTTTTTTGAAGGCACCAACGAAATTGATTTTTCATGCAAAAAAATTACAGAGAATACAAGGGTAAGTTATCCTTTAGATTTTATTTCTAATGCGGCACACCCAAGTTTGGGCGGGCATCCAAAAAATATCTTCTTCTTAACCTGCGATGCGCATGGTGTTTTGCCACCGATAAGCAAGCTTACACCCGGGCAGGCTATGTATCAATTTTTAAGTGGATATACTGCAAAGGTTGCCGGCACCGAAGTTGGTATTACAGAACCAAAAGTTACTTTTAGTACATGTTTTGGAGCGCCATTTTTGCCTTTGCACCCAGCAACGTATGCAGAAATGCTTGGCAAAAAAATGAAAGAGCATAATGTAAACGTGTGGATGGTTAATACAGGCTGGATTGGTGGTGGCTATGGTACCGGCAGCCGCATTCAACTAAAATATACAAGAGCAATGATACGTGCAGCTTTAAAGGGTGGATTAAATAAAGTGCAGTATGAAAAGCATCCTGTGTTTAATATTATGATGCCCTGCTCCTGTCCCGGCGTACCAAAAGAAATTTTAAATCCGCGCAATACCTGGGCAGATAAAAGTGCTTATGATAAACAGGCAAAAATACTTGCCGGTTTATTTGTTGAGAACTTTAAAGAATATGCAGAAAGAGCACGCAAAGAGATTTTATCTGCTGCACCAATAACAGATTAAATTGTTTACATTGGTTTCTTTTTTACAAATTTTACGTTTATAATTAAAGTCTCTTTGATTGCCTACCATAAAAAAACTCCACTTAAAAGGTGGAGTTTTTGTTTTTAACATATCAATCTTAAGCTTCTAAAATAATATTACTTTTCACTTTACCCTCCATTAATTCAACACTGCGATTAATAAAATTTGTAAGCTCTTCACCTTTTAATAAACCTTGCGAAAGCAAAGCAAGGTCTGCAAGGCTGCGAACTTGTTTATTCAGTTTGTCTTTATTTTCTTCTTTTAATAATTGCTGAAATATTGGGTGATTGCCATTCACTGTTAATGTTACTTCATCAGGCATTTGCGCATAAAAAGCTGTCATGCCCCCACCAACATTCGCCATATCTTTCATGCGGCGCATAAATTCAGGACGTGTTGCAACAACAGGAGGTGTCTCTGGGCTTAAGCCTTTTATTTCAACTGTAACATGCATTTCCGGCACCTGCAAACCAAACCATTCTTTCAGCTTTGCTTCTTCATCTTTATTTAAAACGCTTTCAAATTTTTCCTGTGTATCAATTAAATTTTCTACAATATCCGCATCCACACGTTTAAAGGTGGTGTTCTCCCATTTCATTTCCATCGTATTGATGAAAGCCGCATCAACCAGCGTTTCCATCTTTACTACTTTATAACCTTTACGAGTAGCAGCTTTTATATAACTATCCTGCTGAACTGGATTTGTTGTATAAAGAATTACCAGTTTGCCATCTTTATTTTTTTGCAGCGATTCCATTTCTGTTTTGTATTCATCAAGCGTAAAAAATTTTTTTGATGACGCATCTTCCATCACAAAAAACTTGTTTGCTTTTTCTAAAAACTTGTCATCAGTCATCATTCCATACTTTATAAACAAGCCAAGGCTTTCCCATTTTTCTTCAAACTCATTTCTTTCTTTATTAAAAATTTCTTCCAGTTTGTCTGCAACTTTTTTTGTGATGTAACCATTTATCTTTTTCACATTGGGGTCGCCCTGCAAATAACTGCGGCTAACATTTAAAGGAATATCCGGGCTATCAATTACACCATGCAACAACATCAAAAATTCAGGAACAATATCTTTTACTTCATCGGTTACAAAAACCTGGTTGCTGTATAATTGAATTTTATCTTTCTGTATCTCGTAGCTCTGCTTAATTTTTGGAAAATATAAAATGCCGGTAAGATGAAAAGGATAATCAACATTCAAATGAATCCAAAACAACGGCAACTCGCCAAACGGGTATAGTTCTTTATAAAAATTCTGGTAATCCTGCGCAGTTAATTCAGATGGTTTTTTCGTCCAGAGTGGTGAAGTATTATTTATTTGCTTATCCTCAAAATAAATAGGCACCGGCAAAAAGCGACAGAATTTTTCAAGTATGTTTTTAATTCTGTCAGCCTCTAAAAATTCTTTGCTTTCTTCATTAATATGTAAAACAATGCGTGTGCCGCGTTCTGGTTTTTCTATTTGATATAATTCAAACTCGGGGCTGCCATTGCAACTCCAGTAAACAGCAGGCTCATCTTTATAGCTCTTTGTAAAAATTTCAACTTTATCGCTCACCATAAAAGCGCTGTAAAAACCCAAACCAAAATGACCGATAATATTGGCATCTTTATATTTCTGTAAAAAATCTTCCGCACTGCTAAATGCAACCTGGTTAATATATTTATCTACTTCTTCTTGCGTCATACCAACTCCGCGATCAATAATGCTTAATGTTTTTTCTTTGGCATCAAGTACAATATCAATTCGCAAATCGCCTAATTCTCCTTTCGCTTCTCCAATGGAAGAAAGTGTTTTTATTTTTTGAGAAGCATCTACAGCATTGCTGATTAACTCACGCAGAAAAATATCATGGTCGCTGTATAAAAATTTTTTAATGATAGGGAAGATGTTTTCCGTATGAACCCTTATCTGTCCTTTTTGCATAGTTGTATTATTATTAAGAGGTGAATGGTTTTTTGTGCTTGCAAAACAAACAAAATACCAATTAAATTTTAAATGACAGTATGGCAAATATTTTAATTTGCCCGGCAAATAATTGCGATGACAATTAATGCTTACTTATTTATGCAGGCACAGTCACAATTGCATGATTGTTCTTTACAGCACAAAAAATTATTTATTTCGTTGATTGCAGCCTTTTATTTTTTTGAATCTTTTAATCTATATAAAAAAAGGCAGCGTAGAAACGCCGCCTGCTACTTGTTTAACTTAAAAACTAAATCCTAAATTTTTATATTGAGTTTACCATTTTGAACGCCTTTGCCAATAATTGTTCCGTTAGATAAATTCAGTTCACTGCCTTTTGTGCTGTAAGTAACTTCGTATAAAACTTCCAGCTTTTCCTTTTTATCATTCACATTTGGTATAGTTATCGTTTGCACCAAAGGTTTGTCTGAAGCAGGAAAATCTTTTAACTGCTTAGGTTCAAATTCATGCTGCCATGCAACTTCCCTTTTATTACCATGAACTTTTATAATTGATACCTGCAGTGTTGCATACGCATCTGAATATGCCGAAGAAACATAGCTTGCAGTTTTGTACACTTCAACATTAATGCTTTTTGTAACCGGCTTTTGAGAAAAATGTTTTACACTTAAAAAGCTGCCAGTGACCACTAATATGGCGACTGCTGTAACGGTGATGATTAATTTCTTTTTCATATAAATTATGTTTTGATGTTTTTGTTTATGCCAGAATAAATTCAAAGTAAGTACCAGCAGCCCTGCCAAACGCCGAATGGCTAAGTTTGGGTTATGAATGGCAAAAGGAAATGATGAATGAAATGTGAAAGAAATGTGAGTGTATGATTTTGAAACAAAAATCGTACAGTACCGAACAGTTTGGAAGAAATAAGAGCTTATTTCGTTTAAATAAAATCAATTCTCTTTGCCAAAAATTATGGTACGTAGTTTATTTTTAAGTTTATTGTTCACGTGAATACATCAGTATTAATAAATAATAAAAGCATCAGTCTTCAATTAAATCTGCATGCAATAAAAATTTTTAATAGTGATGCGCTTTCAGCAATACTTGCAGAAAACACAGAAGCAACAACGCAAAAGCTAATTGACAGTATTAAAAAGAAATACTTTAAATTATTCAATACCAATTTTGAAGTTTCAGATAATTCAATAGCTGTTGAAATATGGGCGCACATATACGCAGAAAAGTTTGCAGAAGCAGTTAAAGACTTTTCCTCGGTAAATTTTATTGATAAAGCAGCAGAAAAAATTATGCATCATGCAGAGGTGATTGATATTGGCGAACGCGGACATGATGATAACCGTTTTGTTTGGGATGCACTTGCTGTTTTTAAACCGGCAATTGCAGGGTTGCTGTTTTCATAGTCTTTCCGCGCTTAAATGCTCTGCCAAGTCTCCGGACTTCATAGTTGTTATGCAACAAGTCTCCGGACTTGTACAAACATTTTAAACAAACCTTATAAAAATCTTCTTCTCCAAGAATTTATAGATAGTAGTTTTGATGCATGTGGATAATCTGTAAAAAGGAATGGAATCAATTCTTCAGCAGCCTTACAGGTTATATTGCATTAATTGTTTTTCTTCTTTTAAACGGTTTAATATTTTTTGTTTTCCCAAATACCAGTTTGCTCGACTTTGGTTATGCTTCGCTCGAAGGCTTTTTTTCTTTAGCACCATGGGTTTTGCTGTTTCTTATTCCAACTGTTACCATGCGCAGCTTAGCCGACGAATATAAGGCAGGAACATTTGAATTGCTGAAAACATTGCCACTCAAATCAAATCAAATTGTGTGGGGCAAATTTTTTGGCGCATTATTAATTGTATTGCTCGCATTAATTCCAACAACTATTTATGCTTTTTCATTACAGCAATTAAGCGCAGCCGGCGGTATTGATGTGGGTGCAACTACCGGCAGTTATATTGGTTTGTTTTTATTGGGTGCTGTGTTTACTTCGGTGAGTTTGTGCGCCAGCAGTTTTACAAATAATACAGTGGTTGCATTTATCAGCGGTGCATTTGTTTGTTTGATTTTATATACAGGTTTTGATGCATTGAGTCAGTTGCCATTTTTTGCAAACGGCATGGATTATTATGTGCAAATGCTCGGCATTAATTTTCATTATAAAAATATAAGCAGGGGAGTAATTGATGTGCGTGATATGATTTATTTTTTTGCAGTTATACTTTTTTTTATTGCAATCACTAAAAGAAATATTGAAACAAGATAAGCATGGCTTCAAACAAAAACTTTTTCAATAAAAAAAATGGCTGGCTTGTTTTGCTTGTTGTGTTGATTGTAGTTATTTATGCATCTATATTGCTGCGTTATCAAATCGATTTAACTGCAGAAAAGCGTTTTAGCTTAAATCAATCCACAAAAAAATTATTGTCTAATCTTGATTCAACTATAAACATTACCGTTTTTCTTACCGGCGATTTACCGGCTGATTATAAAAAATTAAATATTGCCACAAGCGATTTATTGTATGAGTTCAGAGATTTAAGCCACAATTATGTTCGATTCCATTTTGAAAAGCCGGGAGAAAATTTAAACGACAGCGACAGGAATCGTTTATATGATAGCTTGCAAAGACTCGGTGTTGTGTTTGAACAAAACACAGATGTTGCCTCAACCAATGAAAAAGCAACACAGCAATTAATTATTCCTTCAGCCATTGTTCAATTTGGAAATTATCGCCCCATTGCAATTGATTTACGCAGCAGCAGAACTGTGTTTAAAAATTATAATGTTATAAATGATGAGCCGCAGGAAGATAAAGAAGCTACACTTAATTCTGCAGAAGCATTACTCGAGTACAAATTTGCAAGTGCCATTGATAAACTTACGAGAAAAACTGTTCCAACAATTGCATATTGTTTCTTTCCAGCACAGTGGGATCCGAAGCTTGGAATTCACGTGACTTGAAGTCGCGGC
>JADMIO010703115.1_pt1 | contig 98142 bp, 70 predicted proteins | sample 8958161 | NCBI WGS metagenome assembly JADMIO01 (sample SAMN16585339, study PRJNA669376) | soil metagenome | isolation source: Crop rotation soil | place: USA: Cullars Rotation, Alabama | collected 2011
GCCGCGACTTCAAGTCACGTGAATTCCAAGCTTCGGATCCCACTGTGCTGGAAAGACAAAAGACGCAAGATATCTCGATAGGAACATGATCAGTACCGATGCGAAAATCGTCTTCACTTAGGTGAAGCGCGTCGAAATCACGACTTGGGAACAGCATCAAACGAAGTGCGTCTATGATGGCCGTCTTTCCGGAATTGTTTTCGCCAACGAGCACAGTAAGGCCTGGTGGGAAAATGATTGTTAGCTCTTGGATTTTCCGGAAGTTTCGGATGGTGAGTTCCCGAAGTCGCATAAGTGTTCCCTGCGTGGAAGGTATCTCTCTGGGTCAATAAGGCGTTGGGCGGCTGCCTGATTAACGAGCACCGTCAGCTAAAGCGCGGACGATTTGTTGAATGTCATCGATGGAGAGCGAAAGGTCATAGTTGTACCTCACCTTCCTTTGATCTACATCGCGTACGTGTGGAATAGATATCCTCACTGATTTCGAAGTTTTGTCCCACGAAATGTCTGAGTCTGTGTTGCGGAACATTGAAACCGAACCGTGGTCTGCTCTGGATCCTCTTCTTAATAGTTCCATTTGATTTTCTCCTAAATCTATTTACTTTTAGTTTCTGATAGGTAATTTCATTTTGATAAATCAAGACTTGCCGCCCAAACATCGTTGACCTTCATATGAGGTCTCCTTGGCATCTATAGCATTGAAGTATACTCCAGGTCTCGCGTCCGGGCAGCGGTCGATGCCTTAGAATTCGTGAAGGGATCTCATGTACACGCCCTATTTATTTTACTTCGAACTTGACGTCATCAACTTTTTGATGGGGCATCAACCAATAGGTGAAGATCATCGGGTCGTTCCGAACACCGCGCGATAGGTTCGCTTCACACGTCACTCTTCCTTCATCTCGATTAGGTCAAACGACTGCATTGGGCCTACCCCCTCGAACGCTCCCTTGCGCAACTTGATGCGTTCAGGAAAGTAGAAGCGTTGCAGCTTCGGTGTGTACGAGCTCGGATTGCCAGTGCACTGTGAGAGTGCGGTCGATACCTTTCGATAAGAATTTGTAGTCGCGGCGTCGGCATCATTGATTGGTTTGGCTCGCGTGAAATTGTGGCGGGCTAGCAAAGCCCACAGATGTGTTGGAGCAGGCGACAAACAATCGTGTCTGAGTTGTCCATGAAGATCACGCTGAGATCCTCATCGATGAAACGCGTGACGTGCTCGAGAGACCCGGGATTCCAACCGCCGCTATGTTCCCCGATTGCGCGACCACCGTGTTCCACCCACAGGCGTAACCGAATGTTGTTCCATCGTTGAGTGAGGCCCTTGGTCCAGATCCACTACCAGTTCGACTGCGAAAGGAGTCTCTCGAACCTTGTGCGTGCATCCATTTCGCCATTTCAGGGGATGAGCTAAGGAGGTCGCCCGCCGCCTACGAACCGCTCGATAATTGGTTTGAAACAAGCGCGGTGCAGTGACTGAACAGCCATACTTAGGTCTGCGATTCTCGCGATTGGGGCAATTCAAATCCTTGACTCTCATCTTGCGGCGCAATATCGTGGCGCCGCAATAAAGGCAACGGCGCTCGCTCACAAAAACGAACGCTCCGCGTTCGCTTCCTTAAAAGACAATCCAGCAGGAGGTACGACGATGATTACAAAGTTTCTTCGTTCCAGCTCAATAGTGTTGTTTCTTCTGGTTTCGCTCGCGGCGATGGTCCTGGCCCAGACACCTCGAGGTGCCGGACGCGGGGCTGAGCGCGCTGACAAAGGCACTCTCAACAAAGAGACTTTTATGGACATGGAGAGCGTCACGAATCCGGCCATCTCTCCTGACGGTCGACAAATCGTCTTCACTCGCTCCTGGGTTGATAAGGTCAAAGATGAGCGGGTGAGCAACCTCTGGATTGTCGATGTTGATGGCACCCGTCCACGAGAACTTACCAGCGGGACATGGCGCGATAGTCAGCCGGTTTGGTCACCCGACGGCAAGCGCATCGCCTTTCTTTCAGACCGCGATACCACCAATCAATTGCACGTCATGTGGGTCGACACGCGCGAGGCCGCTCAACTTACTCATCTCGAACAAGCGCCGGCCGGAATCAACTGGTCACCTGACGGCAAGTTGATCACCTTCACTGCTTTTGAAGCCGACAACGATCCAATTCTCGCGGTCAAGCTGCCCGAGAAACCGAAGAATGCGCAGTGGGCCAAGCCAGCTGTAATCGTTAATCGTTTGAGCTGGGCCGCCGATGGTAGAGGACCTTTGCCGCAGGGCTTCACACAGGTGTACACCATCGACTCGGTGCTCGGAGGCACGCCGCGCCAGATCACTTCGGGAAAATACAATCACAACGCACCCGAATGGTCGTCCGACGGAAGAACGATCTACGTCTCTTCGATTCGCAAAGCGGATGCTGAGTATCTGCGCGGTGACAGCGAGATCTATTCGATCGATTTGAAGACTCTCGAGGTCAAGGCTCTGACCACACGCAGTGGTCCTGACGGCAATCCACAAGTCTCACCCGATGGTCGTTGGATCGCCTATACCGGATACGACGAGCAGAAGTTTACGAACCACGTGGCCAATCTCTACCTGATGGACAACACGGGTGGGAGCAAAAAACTGTGGGCCGGTAAGCTTCCGAGTTCTCCGCAAGGTGTGCGCTGGGCTCCTGATGGTTCGGGCGTTTACTACGAGATGGAAGAGAAAGGTACCGCGCATATCTATTTCATCGGAATGGATGGAAAAACTCGCCAAGTAACCACTGGCACTCAAATGATCGACGCTTACTCAATGGCGAACAACGGACAAGTTGCCGGAGTTCGCACGAGCTTCAAAGAGCCGGGCACACTTGTGACTTTCAATGTAAAAGATCCTGCGAACATGAAGAGCCTTGTCGATGTTAACGAGGATGTTCTTGCGGGTGTCAGGATGGGCGACGCGGAAGAACTTTGGGTCACTTCGAAGGACGGTTTGAAAGTACAGGGATGGTTAATCAAGCCAGTCGATTTCGATCCGGCAAAGAAGTACCCGATGGTGCTGTGGATTCACGGTGGGCCATGGTCCATGTACTCGGTCGCATTCAACTGGGCGTTTCAGAACTTCTCGGCGAATGGTTATTCCGTTTTGTACATGAATCCGCGCGGCTCGACCGGCTACGGCCAGGACTTCGTCAACGGAATTCAATATTCGTATCCGGGGAAAGACTACGACGACTTGATGGCCGGCGTAGACGCGTCGTTAGCTAAGGGATGGATCGATGACAAGAACCTGTTTGTGTGTGGCGGCAGTGGAGGCGGCGTGCTGACTGCCTGGATAGTGGGTAAGACGGACAGGTTTGCTGCAGCGGTTTCTATGAGACCTGTGATCAACTGGCACTCGTTTGTCGGAACTACAGATGGGCCAAACTGGTACTACCAGTTCGACAAGTATCCCTGGGAGGATCCTATGCAGTACGCGGTGCGCTCGCCTCTGCACTACGTGGCTAACGTGAAGACGCCGACGATGGTAATGACTGGCGAAGCGGATCTGCGAACACCGATGCGACAGAGCGAAGAGTTCTATCGCGCCCTAAAGATGTTGAAGAAAGAAACACTTCTTATTCGGATGCCCGATGAGTACCACGGCTGGCGGCGACCTTCTCACCAATTGCTGCAGCAGCTCTATCTCATGGCCTGGTTCGAGAAGCACAGCAACAAGAACAAGGGTGGGCCAGTGGATACGAGCGCGTCACAGAAGTGAGTGGCGACGAGCCTGGCGCCGGAAAATAATCAGCACGTATGTTGGGCCAATCCCACATCGCGGCAGCGTGTGGTTCGTTCAGATCCTTTCTTCAAAACAGGTCTGCTGCGTGAGTAGTACAATCCCACATCGCGGCAGCGTGTGGTTCGTTCAGATCCTTTCTTCAAACGGGTCCGCTGCGTGAGTAGTACAATCCCACATCGCGGCAGCGTGTGGTTCGTTCAGATCCTTTCTTCAAACGGGTCCGCTGCGTGAGTAGTACAATCCCACATCGCGGCAGCGTGTGGTTCGTTCAGATCCTCTCTTCAACCTTGAACGACACAAGTATCTCGTTTACTCTACGCCACAAATGTTCCTCACTCCGTTCTCCAGCCTCATTTGGAGCTATCAGCTTCATTACTATCTGTGCTTTCGCACTCATCGTCGTCGCGAGCTTTTCACAAACGAGCTATACGCAAGCTCGCTGGTCAGTCTAATTGAGGAGATCTCCGGCAACCATGATTACCGTCTACTCGAACAAAAGACATATCCAACTCAGCTGCGTTGCTTGTTGAGTTTCAAACCTTCGCAGTCATGCTCAGAAGCTGTCCGGCTACTGAAGTGCAACTCGGCACGCGAACTCGCCCAACAATTCAACCTCTCTGTGCCGGTTTGGGCCACCGGCTACCTAGCTCGCAGCAGTGGCGGCGTGAGAACTTCCGAAGTGAAGGCTTATCTGGAACAACAGTCTTCACACCATGGCTACGATTCACGCCCCTTACCACCAGTCTTTTCATATCGCACTCCTCACCCTCTAGTGTTGAAAGCCTCGCACGCTGTGTTTGATCTAACCCATCATCTGGTCTTTTCGACTCAACAGCGAAAGGGAGTATTCGGGGCAGTGGTCGGTCAAGCTTTAGTCGAGTATTGGTTAACAGTAGCTAATAGAAGGAACTTTGCGCTCGACCAGGTAAGCATTGTTCCCGATCACGTTCATATGATTGTTCGCATTGTGCCGAAGATGTGTATCGAAGAGGTGGCGCTGTTGCTAATGAACAATGGACAGCATTTCATTGGTACGAGATATCCTGAACTCTTAGTCGAGAAAGGCATGACGCAGTTGTGGAATCGTTCGGCGTATGCTGGAACCGTTGGTGAAATAACGACGGCGCTGATCCAGAAATGGCTAGCGACCAAGGACTAGCAACGTTGAAGAAAGGATCTGAACGAACCACACGCTGCCGCGTATGGGATTGAGAGGTTTCGATGCTTGGATTGAAGAAAGGATCTGAACGAACCACACGCTGCCGCGTATGGGATTGAGCGGTGTGATGCTTGGTCTAAAGAAAGGATCTGAAACGAACCACACGCTGCCGCGTATGGGATTGAGCGGTTTCGATGCTTGGTTTAACGAAAGGATCTGAACGAACCACACGCTGCCGCGTATGGGATTGAGAGGTTTCGATGCTTGGATTGAAGAAAGGATCTGAACGAACCACACGCTGCCGCGTATGGGATTGAGCGGTGTGATGCTTGGTCTAAAGAAAGGATCTGAAACGAACCACACGCTGCCGCGTATGGGATTGAGCGGTTTCGATGCTTGGATTGAAGAAAGGATCTGATCGAAACACTCACTGCCGCGTATGCGATTGCTGTCTAATTAATTGTATTGGCGGATACCCTCCCCACAGAGGCATGCCCCACCACAGATCAATACTTGAGCTGAGTAACGCTGGCCTTCCCTTTCGCGTAGACAGTTACCACGAATAGATTGTCATACTCTTTTTCGCCAATTGGAGCGACGTCTCCTCCAAGTGCTTTTATCACCGCGGGGACGGAGTTGCTGTGTCCAATCACCAGCGAGTTATCACCGGGAGTCTGCAAAAGTTTTCCTACTATTTCCTGAATAGACTCAGACGAAACCTCACGTGGATTGGACGCACTGAGCTTGAGTGTGATGGGCACGCCCGCGAAACCTACTAGCTTCGCCAGTGGTTCACCAGTAGCCTTGGTTCGCAGAAACTGAGATGTGTAGATGGCCTTCACTCCGGACTTCGCGAGGATGCGCGCGAGCAACTCTGATCGAGCGACTCCGGTTTCCAAGAGTGGCGGATCCGGTCGGGGCTCCGCTGCATTCTCTGCGTGACGTACCAAAAAGATCGTCGTTACCTTGAAGTCCTCCTGGGGTGGTGCGGAGGCATTAGCCCGCTGCCCAATCGAACTGAAAAAGACGGTGATGAATAAGGCAAGTACACCCATGCCAACTAACAATGTTGTGAGTCGAGAATAGCGAATCAATTTCATTAAGCAGGTCTCCTTAATCGGATTTCTACCGGGTGAATTACTTTCCCGCTATGACTTTCGAAGTTGTGTCATTGTCTACTATGGTGCACAAACAAACTCAGATTACCCGTCAGTTCTTGTTCGTGCCAGTTCGTGTGATTTCGTGGATCGTATTTTCGAGAGGAAGAAAAAGGAAGATCCACGAAATCACACGAACCAACACGAACCAGGATCCAGGCCAGATAGAATTTTGACACAGTCTCGGGCCTGCCTGGATATTTCTTTAGCCGTATTTGCGAATCTAATGTCGAACAAAATGCAGATCTAATTTGCCGGCGTGGACCCGGATAGCAGTTCGACCAGGCGAAGGTATGCTTGTCGAGCCTCCTGCATTGTTTCATCGTGCAACTTCGCGAGGGTGCCGATGTCTCCCTGGCAAAAAGGGCAGACCTTAGCATCAGACAACACATGGCGCTGACAGCCTCGGCAAAGTATCAAACTGTCTGACTCTGTTAGCAGAGTTCCCATCGGCTGCTTCCCTGCTTTGCGTTTTCTGGCTGGGACTATTTGCACTAACGCATTTCCTGACAGAGGGATTGACTGAGCTTCCACGTCGCGTGAAGACAAAACCGGAACTCTTTCATCTGCTGCCTCCAATACAAGTTCGAAGCGACCGTGATCGAAAGGAACTCCGGGTGCTTTTTCTACTTGAACGATCCTTTCTCTAAGTCCCTGATTTGATAATTCCAACGCGCGGTGGTGGCAATATGGATTGTTGCCTGCACGACCAAACAAAACATGTGTGGTCCAGGTGCAGCCTGCTTTGCATACATCCGAGTAGTAACATCCGCGACAAAAACCCCATAACTCTTCATTAGTGCGCGTTCGATTAATACTCAGCTCGTCAGTCTTCCACCAAATGTGATCAAGGCTAACGTCGCGTACGTTGCCTCCTGCGTAAGGAGAAGTCGGCAAAGAAGGACAACCCTTGATAGTGCCATCCGCCTCGATGCCGATTGTATTCTTCCCGGCGTTACAACTGGTCCAATAGATTCGCTCGTCACCACTACCGCGCCACAACGATTCGTATGGACCAAAGTAGCCAATATTGTTTCCCGGCAAAAGCAACAATCCGCGGTCTGCAGCCTCCTGGTAGAGTTCGGCAAGCAGCGGCATCAACTCCAGTAACTCGTAGGGCTGTAGTAATAACTCAGGGTGATCGGCAGCGCGGCCCATGGCAACTGTTAGTTGCACCTGCCAACCTTTTGCGCCGGAGTCGATTACAAGTTCCATTAACTCGCGCAACTGGGGAATGACCAGCGACGTGATCTGCGTATTGACGCTCGCAGCGATTCCGTATTTCCTCGCCCGGTGGAGTGCTTTGAGAGCCGCGTCAAATGATCCTTCGACTCCTCGTAGCTTGTCGTGAACAGCTGAAAGTCCATCGATGGAGATACCCAGTTGTTGCAGACCGGCCTTGACTGCCGACTTTACTCGAGCTTCAGTCAGGTGAAGGCCTCCCGACTGTAGGCTGCAGTCCATGCCCTGCTCCCGGATCTCACGAATGATTTGAAGCCAATCCCGACGCAGGTAAGCTTCTCCGCCGATCAAGGTCACTTCGCGCGTGCCAAGCCGAGCCAGTTGGCGAACAAGGTCCAGGCATTCATCAGTTGTTAGTTCTTCTGATCTTGTTTTACCTGCACGCGACCCGCAGTGCTGGCACTTGAGATCACAGGCGAGCGTGAGTTCCCAGACTGCGTGCACCGGTGTGAGCGCCAAACGATCTTCTTCAGAAAGATATCGCGTTGGTTCAACCATCGTCTTTCGTATTTGCCTTCAAGAGTCCATTGGGGCAGTGGAGTCTCGTGTTTAGTTCGTGATTATCCTTGTCTACAAGAGAAGGCGATCCACGAAGTTACACGAACCAACACGAAAAAAGATCCTACATATTCACCTTTTGATTTTCTTGATTGAGCTGTCGAGCTGCGCGAGTGCGGAGTTTACTTCTTTCAGCCAGTTGCGGGCGTTGGCTGCGGTGTTTTTCATCTCTTGTAATTCTCCTCGCGCAATAGCGTTACGAATAGCCGCCCCATAAGGTGGTATGGGCCCGCCACCGCCACCGCCGCCACCACCCGGTCCTCCAGGAGCCGGGGGAGCAGGCTCGCAATCACCGGTCGCCATCACCCACTGTGGAAGTTTGAGCGGCGTCAGCTTCCCTCGAAGACTTCTAAGCGCCGCTAACTCTTCTCTGGTTATGCTCATGAGCGCGCCGACCTGGCTGTCATTTAGCTTGGCCGCTCTTCGATGTTTTTCAGCTGCTGTCCGAACGTCGCCACTGTCTATCGCTTCGGTAAATAAGAGCTGGATCGCTTTCGCGCTTGGGTCAATGTCCTGGGTAGGTGTTGCTTCAGCGCTGATTATGGCTCCGAAACTCTCAGCCGAGATCCCGAGCAAAGCAAGAATCCCGCTCAGCTTAGTCGCCGTCTTAACAAAGTCTCGCCGGTCTTTCTGGTTGCTTTGATCCATGTGCTTCTCAGCTTTCATAAGACCTCCTGTTTGGGAGTAGATTCCCACTGATAATCATGAACTTAGACTCTGGAACGTGGCGGGGAAGATAGGTATTTAGGTTTAGGTTTGTCAACAAATTCGACCACTGAAGCAGTAAGTCTCGCGGGACGCTGAAAATTTCCGTAGCCCCAAATTTAGATGTTTAAGATAAAGCGATCACGTGCATTACTCGAAATAACATCAACGAAACCTAATCTGACCAACCTCATTTGGGAGAGCATCGCAGTAGTGTTGAGCTTGTACGAAGCTGACGTGTGAGCATTGGTGATCTTGGTCCAACCGAATAAGCACCGTTGTTGTCCCAGATTCAGAGTCAACGACCTGGGTACTTTGCATCGATCAACCGGCACGCCAAATTGATTCAGGGTAGCTGGGTTTGCTACGGTCGACACCATGTCCGAGGTCATGTCCGAGAGTTCCAACCCACAGACACGCGAATTACTCGACTCCCTCTATCGCGTCGAGTCGGGACGAATCCTGGCAACACTGATCCGCTTGCTTGGTGATTTTGATCTTGCCGAGGAGGCGATGCACGAAGCCTTTGCAACGGCGTTGAGTGCGTGGCAGGAGGGTGGGGTACCCGACAACCCGCGACCATGGTTGATTTCGACGGCCCGATTCAAAGCCATCGATACTCTGCGTCGACGAGCAAGATTCGACGCGTCTCAGGACGAACTCGTGCAATATCTCGAAGCGCAATTGAGTTCGGCGAAACAAACCGATGAAGAGGACAATGTTGATGACGGCCTTGAAGATGATCGCCTGCGTCTGATTTTCACCTGCTGTCATCCATCTCTACCGCCGGAAGCACGCGTTGCGCTCACCTTGCGTGAGGTATGCGGACTGACAACCGAAGAGATCGCACGCGGCTTTCTCACAACTTCGCGTACCTTGGCGCAACGCATTGTGCGCGCAAAAGCAAAAATTCGAGAGACACGGATTCCGTACGAGGTGCCGACGCCGGAGGAATTGCCGGAGCGACTCGGTGCTGTGCTTCATGTCATCTATCTCGTCTTTAACGAAGGTTATTCGGCTGCGGCCGGAGCGGAGGTAACGCGGGCCGAGTTAACCGGCGAAGCGATTCGACTGGGCCGACTGTTGATGGAACTCCAGCCAGAGCCGGAAGTCATTGGCCTCCTCGCGCTGATGTTGCTACAGGAATCACGTCATGAAGCGAGAACCTCTCGAACGGGAGAGCTGATCTTACTGGAGAACCAGGATCGCTCGCTCTGGAATCGAGAACAGATCGCTCAAGGATTGGCATTGCTCGAGCAAGCCTTGAAGTCGCACCGTTTCGGCTCTTACACATTGCAGGCTGCAATTGCGGCCGTTCATGCGGAGGCGGAATCGGTCGCGGCAACCGACTGGCGCCAAATTGTTGCGCTCTACGATCGATTGCTACGGATTCAGCCCTCGCCAGTTGTCCAGCTAAATCGTGCTGTTGCAATCGCCATGTGCGATGGACCAGAGGCTGGTCTAACGCATATCGAAAGTTTGTTGGAGCATGGCGAGTTGGCAAATTATTACCTGGCACATTCAGCCCGTGCAGATCTTTATCGCAGGCTCGGCAGGACAGCTGAGGCTCGAGCCTCTTATGAGAAAGCGCTGGCTCTGACCCAACAGGAACCAGAGCGGCAATTCCTGCAAGAGCGGATTCGGCAGTTGAAAATTTGATTAGCCGTCGATTTCCTATTTCGCGGCTTCAGGCGCTGCGATTCGTCTATTTCCAAACCTCGATTCGTAAAGCAGGGTACCGTGGCGGAACATGCATCGATAACAACTCGAAATCAATTCGATTGAGAGTTGCAACTCCATAGTCGTGAGCGATAGCGGTTGCCGCAATGAACATATCAGCCCAAAGATCCTTCTTCTGTTTGCGAGTGAGTCGGGGGAAAATGTATGCGGCAATTTCTGCCGCTTCCTGATTAAAAGGAAGAACCTGACATTCTTTAATCAAACTATTAGCATGCGTCATATCCGTCTTCAGACGTTCATTCATTCCGCTCTGGACAATCGCGTTTTCAAATCCATGCAACATTTCGAATACGGTTATTGAGGTTAATGCGGGCGGTGCCTTTGTTCGTGCGACGTAGTTGTCGATTGCCAAAACGATTTGCGCATTGCCAGTTCGCCAATTATTAAGGACATCGTTATCGAGAGCTACGAATGCATCGGGAGGTCGTGGGCCTATCGCCATGGTGTGAGGTATTAGTCTCGAAGCAAATGTGCGTCTTCGCTGAGTTCAGGTCGCGTAGTTACCGTCGTAATCTCAGCATCTGTAAGGTTCGAGACTGTAGAAGACGCCAGATTGTGATACCGATTAGCTAGCGCTTTATCGAGAGATTCCTCAACAGCTATGAAAGCTTCAAGCGCTTCGTCCCACGGCCGCTCCGATAATTGTGGTGTGTTCGCGAATACGTAACGTCCTTTCCGCCTTCTTGACAGAATCCTTATTGGAACGATGTGACCATCGTTCTTCTTCAACTCTTCACGCACTACCTCTAAATTCTCGATAACGGCGTCGTCTAACAATATTGTCTCCTCACCCAGCGTAATCGATTTACCTAAAACAACGCGCGTCGCTGAGGACGGGCCAAACATTAACTTGTAAACGGATCCGTTTTGATCGATAGGTTTTAAGTTATCTAACCACGTTAACATCTCTTGAGTTGCAGGCGTCGGTTGAAGGATCTCGTTTACTCGCCATTCGAACTGTTGCGCAACGATGGCGTGATACGCTAACGAAATTGAGTTGATTTCTTCGCCAGAAATATGCGGGGGGATATCGAATTCAAGGGCGCACGCCTTTCCAATTACCAAAAGCCCGAATTCAATCTGACGAAGTTGGAGGAAGTTACTTATTTCGTTATTCGATATTGAGAAATTCAAACCCAGATTGATATTGGCGTTTGGTATCTCGAGGTTGACAGGTCCACCGAGACCCAACATTGCATATAGGGTGTCTGTAATAAAATGTGTTCTAGCCTTATGGTCTATTGCCTGAAAACTCAAGGAAGCATTCCTGATTCGTAGATCGCTACTGGCTCCGTTGGAAAGCTCACTCAGTAATGTGAGGTGTGCCCGAACGCCCTTATCGACGACCGATTCGAAAACCACCTCACGGTAGTTATCTTTCGTCTGCATATTTGAAATGGCCGAAAGAAGTTTTGTCCGAAAGGCCGGTATCTCGATCGTAAGGACGAAATCATTGACTTGATCCAAAAAAGGCAAATGTTGAGGCTCTGTTACTCGTTCTGAGGGAACCGATAGCGCACTCTCTAATCCGGGAGAAATAGGGGGTACCACGTTGTGGGGGATTGGTAACGCCGGTTGGTATCCAATTTTCGCCAGGTTCATGTCTGCATTCTATATCGAGCAGTAAAACTATGAAATGCCAATTAAGAAACAGGAGACTTACCAAAATACGAAATCATAGGAAATGACTGTTTTCCAAGCTGTTCCCGAGTCCGAGGCGCATTGAAATTACTAAAGCGCGGAAGAAGAAAAAATTTCTAGGACACTGTGTCGAATTCCGTCCCGCCGTTCGACTATATGGTGAAGGCAGGTCAAACAACCGCAAAAATAAAGATCCGGAGAAAAATCATGCCGCAATATCTAGTTGCCAACTACCTACCCGACGATTTCGACCCGTCCACCGTAACCGAAGCGATGATGGAGGAGATCCACGCGCTCAACCGCGAAATGATTGCTGCCGGCGCAAGGAAGTTCGCTTGTGGAATTTCCCCGGCCGCCAACGCGAAGACTCTGCGGAAGCAACCTGATGGTTCGGTGCTCGTCACCGATGGGCCATACACCGAAACCAAGGAGCACATGGGCGGCTTCTGGATACTGGAAGCTGCCAATATGGACGAGGCACTCGTGTGGGCGCGCAGGGGTGCCATCTCATGCGATGCGGCGGGCGAGGTGCGCGAGCTTCTTTTCTTTCCGGATCCGGCCGGAGCAACGGAATAGTTTGGAACACGGCGTGACAAAGAGAGGAGGGGATATGAGTCGAAAATCTAAACTCACGACGGGCTTTGCACTGGTAATCGCCATGACCTGTGGTTTACCGAATGCCACAGCACAGTCGGATCCATATCCGAAGATGGCACCAGTCGACCAATACCTGATGGAAAAAACCGCCGAGATCCAATTGGCGAGAAGTGCAGCTCCCGAGTCGATATCCCGCGACGCGACGATCCTGGTTTTGGAACGCCAGGGATACGAGAAAGCCGTTGAAGGCAAGAACGGGTTTGTCTGCATGGTGGCAAGAAGTTGGATGGCTGCGTTCGACTGGCCCGAATTCTGGAACCCCAAGGTGAGAGCCGCGGACTGCATGAACCCCCAGGCTGCACGTTCGATCGTGCCGATCGTTTTTCTACGCAGCAGGATGGTGATGGCCGGGCGTTCCAAGTCGGAAATCCTATCGGCACTCAAAGCGGGCTTCGAGAACGGACAACTACCAAAGCTCGAGAGCGGCGCGATGGATTACATGATGTCGAAATCCGCTTATCTTACCGACGAGGGTGAGCACAACATGCCACATATAATGTTCTTTACGGACGGCATTGACGCCAAAGACTGGGGCTCTGGCGCGGAGGGCTCGCCGGTTATGTCGGCCCCTTATTGGTTCTTCTCGTCGACGGAACCATCCCAAATGAAAGGGCTGCCACCGATTCTTGTGTTCCTGGTAGGGGTGGCGAATTGGTCCGACGGGACTCCTGCGGGTAAGCATGTTGAGTGATAAAAGAATCGTCGCCTGCTGGGCGCCGGTCGAGGTACAAGCGAGATCATGAAAGACATTTGGGAGTTTAAGGGAAATGGAATTCGACCCAAGCAATAATGTAATTAGGCTCTGTCTGCAAGGTATGGCCATGGAAGAAAGAGGCAATTCTGACCAAGCGAGCAGAACATTTCTTCAAGCCTGGAACGAATCGGCAAACGACTTTGAAAAGTTTACTGCGGCTTATTACGTGGCTCGATCTCAAGAAGACATTCCGAACAAACTAAAGTGGCTCGAAACAGCTTTGCAGTTTGCGTCAAAAATAGATGACGAGTCGGTCAAGGCGGCCTTTCCTTCTCTCTATTCGAACATTGCTAAATGCTATGAGGATCTGGGAGACCCGGCCAACGCAAAAAAGAATTACGAACTAGCAATCTCGTTCACGGAAAAACCGTCTGACAGCGGTCCTTTTTATCACGGCACAAAAGCAGATCTGCAGGTTGGCGATCTACTGACAGCTGGCGGCAGTTCTAATTACAAAGCCGACCTTGTGATGAACCACATTTACTTTACAGCCCTACCAAACGGGGCGGGACTCGCCGCAGCTTTAGCGAATGGAGATGGCCCAGAACGTGTCTATATCGTTGAGCCAACGGGAAGTTTTGAAAACGACCCCAACGTTACAAACAAGAAATTCCCGGGCAATCCAACGCGGTCGTATCGCAGCCAGGCACCACTGAAGATCGTTGGCGAATTAACAGATTGGGTGAGACAAACACCCGAGCAACTCCAATCATGGCGAGAAAAGTTGGCGAATAACAAAGGAGAAATTATTAATTAGTTTCTGAGATGCCAACCGCCCCAAATTCGGGCCTCCTTCAAGGTGACTCGATCTCATGTCTCCCCGAACAGCATCATTATCGTCAGCTACGAACGTGACGGCGATGTAAAAAGCCAAAGAGCCTCAGATGGAAGAGAACGATTAATGACCAAATTCAACATTTAGGAAAGAAAAGGAGAGGCCATAGAAATGCACTGCCGCCTAATCTTAATTATCTTGATTCTTGTGACCGGCGTGTTCGACGTACTCGGCCAAGAAAAGCCGGACTTCATATGTGGGCTTTACAATATTGATTTGCCGCATGGCAGCACGGAGGACAACAACATCGATCGTAAGCCCTTTCATAAGTTCGGCGAATACAAAAATTACGGATCTATGGAAGAAGAGCGGATCAATAAATATTTCAAAGTGCCTAAAACACGATGGTATGCAGTCATGAGTATGTTTACCTCTGACGAGTCGCTTCCTGAGCGAGGTTCTTTGAATTGGGAGCTAAGCTTCTCGAGGAAGCGCCGCCGAAGCATTTTAACGAGCCCAGCTTATGCAGCCTCTGAGTCAACTTTTAATACGTTTGATATCAATCGGGTTTACACAATAGTGAAACTCGACGGTCGCCGGATGCTTGTAATTCTCCAGTGCGCGGCTCCAAATAAGTAGTTGATCACCAAGACGCAATGATTGGAAAGGCGGAGTAACCTACCATTAGTTTGATGTTTGATATGAACGTAAAAGAACAAATCAAAAAGTATATTGACGGTCAACCCGAACCAAAACGCAGCGACATGCGAGCGTTGCACCGCACCATTCTGAAAGTAATGCCAGCAGGTAAATTATGGTTTCTGGATGGTAAAGACAGCGATGGTAAGACTGTTTCTAATCCTAATATTGGATATGGAATTCAGGCTATGAAATATGCTGATGGAACAACCAGGGAGTTTTATCAAATTGGTTTGAGCGCAAACAAGACCGGGATCTCTGTCTATATCCTTGGTATCGAAGATAAGAAATACTTGTCCCAGACATATGGAAAAGAACTCGGCAAGGCGAGCGTGACCGGATATTGCATCAGGTTCAAAACTCTAAAAGATATCAACGTTGAGATTCTTGAAGAGGCAATACGAAATCGGGTCGTGTCTTGAATGAAGAAGGTGGGTCGATGAACTAAGTTTTAGTTCGGTCGGTCATCCACTTTTTTTCGGCGCCGATCGCGGTTTTCCTTAGCGAAGTATTTCTCGATGCGAAGCCCCAAAAGCAATCGATACCTGTGATTTGACCACCACCTCAGTGGGGCCGGCGAGGTAAAAACCGGCGCGACTCAAATAGCCAAAGGCGAGCAGTAAACAAAATGGAAAAACTAACAGCAGTTCAAACAGCTGCACGAAATAAAGCAAATTATCTGCAAGCAAAAGAATTGTTCAATCAAAACAAGGTTGGCGAATGTGTTCTTTACTATGCTCCGACCCACGAAGTTAAATCAAAACAGAGTGAGAAAGGACGTGGAGGAATTCAACAGTTTTTAGAAGGATTGCACGAAACGTGGCCAGATATTCAGATCGTCGTTGAACATGTTGTCGCGGAAGAAAATTGGGTAATGGGCAGGAGTGTTGCCACTGCCACGCATACAAAAACAGTTTTGGGTGTGCCGGCGACAAACAAACAAATCGTCGCAACTTTTTGGGACTTGCACCACTTTAACGATGAAGGATTGATAATCGAAACGTGGAACCTAATGGACAGTTTAGCAATCATGCATCAACTTGAACTTCTGAAAAGTTAATCAAGACGACAGATATTGTGGGGACGTAAGTCATGAGAAAAATTACCGTACTTGAACACATTACCCTTGATGGCGTCATACAAGCAGGTGGTGGGCCGGACGAAGATACGAGCAACGGCTTTGCGTATGGTGGATGGTGTGCACCGTTTGATGACGACGTGATTGGCGCGGAAGTAAAAAAGATGTTGGATAAACCGATCGACCTGTTACTGGGGCGCAAGACTTTTGATATCTGGGCAGCGTTCTGGCCGCAACATGGAGACATTTGGCCCGGCGTCAACACTGCCACTAAATACGTCGCCTCAAACACCATGACTTCTTCTGAATGGCAACCCTCGGTGTTCTTAAACGGGGACGTTGCGCAAAAAGTCGCCGAGCTCAAACAAGGTGAAGGACCCGATCTGCACATTTGGGGAAGCGGCAATTTGCTCCAGACGCTTATGAAGCATGATCTGGTAGATAATTTTTGGCTGATGATCTATCCGATAACTTTGGGCCAGGGCAAAAAGCTATTTGCCGACGGCACAATCCCGGCCGCATTCAAAGTGACGGAAAGCACTGTCGGTCCGACTGGCGTCATTCTCGTGAATTATGAACGCAACGGTGATGTCCAGACCGGAACACTCGCGGAATAACATTCGCTGTCCGATATGCTTTAGCTTGTCGTGACCCCGGTTAGCGACGTCCCGCTATCTAACTAACGACAAGACAGACGCATATCGGATTAAGGAGACTCAGATGAGAAAATTGATCTTCGCAATCAACACTACCCTGGATGGCTGTGTCGACCACACCAAGCAATTTGCTGATGACGAGACACATGAATATTTTACGGACCTCATGCTAGATGTTGACCTGCAAGTCTTTGGGCGTATCACTTACCAATTGATGGTCCCTTTTTGGCCTGAAGTCGCAAAAAACCAATCGATGACAAAAACATCGAATGAATTTGCTCTAAAATTTGATTCCCTTAACAAGGTTGTGTTCTCACGATCACTAGACAGTGCTGAAGATGGAAACACGAGAATTGTTCGTACAAACCTTCACGACGAAATACTTAAATTGAAACAAGAAGGAGGCAAGAATATTTTAGTCGGCGGTGTAAGTATTCCTTCTCAACTTATTGAGCTCGATCTGGTTGATGAATATCGTTTTGTCGTGGGCCCAATCGTTGCCGGAGAAGGAAGACGGCTATTGGATGGCGTTAGCCTGCCGGAGAGATTGCAATTGAAACTTGTTGAGTCAAAGATTTTTAAGTCAGGATGTGTCGCACTTCGTTACTTGAAACAGTAAGTCTGCGGCCTCACCCATGAAGGAACTCAATTATGAAATACGCGGTTGTTTTATTCCGGACTCCGTAAAATCTTTTCCATCTTTTTGCCCTTTGCCAATTCGTCAATAAGCTTGTCCAGATACCGGATCTTTTGCATCAACGGGTCTTCGATATCTTCCACACGTATCCCGCAAACCACGCCTTTGATGAGAGAGGCATTTGGATTGAACTTCGGAGCTTTTTCGAAGAAGTTGCGAAAACCCGTCCGATCGCGAAGCTGTTTTTCCAAACCAGCCTTACTGTATCCCGTCAGCCACCGAATAATTTCGTCTACCTCGTCTTTCGTGCGGCCTTTCTTCGCCGCTTTAGTTACATAGTGCGGATAGACGCCAGCAAAACTCATCGCGAAAACTCTATCGTTTGCCATAAAAAACCAGTCCTCATAAATAGCTGACGCCGAACTTTCGTATGCGTCCATGTCCAACAGATCTTTGCTGAGTCGCGTGAGCTACCACTCCAGCGCTGTGGCCAGAGGAGCGGCTCGGCTACGACCAGCGTGGGGTAACTAGATTAGTTCTCGCGAGCGATAGTAAACGAACCAGGTCGTACTGCCGGCCGCACCACCCACCCGGAGTTCAGAGTGACGCTCCAGCCGTTTCCCTGGAGGGTGGTCCCGTCGAGCGACCCGGTAACCGGCACCGTCAGTGTGGACCCATCGGCAGCGAGCAAGACGCCGTCGTTCGCATTGAGACGGCCCCATTTACCGGAACGAGTGAAATTGCGAAAAAACACCGTACCGACTTCCGGAATGACGACGGAGCCGGTGGTGTCGCTGGTACCGCTACCCGCGGCGGGCATCGTCAGCACTGGCCCATCAACAAAGCGTCGACGCAACTCGGCGATGCGGATTTGCTGCGCCCGATCGCGCGCCTCCTCCGCCGTTCGCAGCTTTACCCCATCGTAGCGCGCCGCTGCCACGTCAACATCCGTTGTCGGTGGCCTCTTGGTTGCGGAGGCGAGCAAGTCGCCAAGGTCCGTGGTGCCACGAACCTGCCGGCGCCATCCCGGCAGGAGGTCGTCCAGCAGAACGCCGTAGGCTGGTCCGGACGCGGCTTCGAAATTTCCTACGAAGGAAGTCTGCAATTCGCCTCCTGCGGCTGCTGATGCTGCGGCACGGTGGGCATCCGCGGGTGAATTGGCCCAGGCCGCGATGCCGGTGTAGGAGGCAAGCCCTTCGCGAATCTCCTCGCGCCGTTCATTGTCCGCCGCGCCGGGAAACCGGCGGCGGCGCTCGCGTCTGAAGGCCAGCGCATCTGCGATCGCCTCAGCCCGGCGGTTCCCGTTCGACTCCACCGCCCGGCGGAGCGCCCGCCATTCGAGCTGCATCCAGACCCGACCTTCGAGCGTATCGAGATGCGGGTTGTAGCCGTCGCTCGTATCGCTCGACGAGAATACCAGCTCGGGCTGAATACGATGGAACAACCCGTGAAGCATCACTTGCTGTCGCGCATCGGCATCCTTCTCCGGCAGCATGTACAGCGGAAAGCTGAACCATCGCACCCCGCCCCACATGACGGGGCCGTCAGCGAAACCCGTAAAGCGAGGTGTTGGCCCATCCGGTTCCGGCTCACTTGTGGCACGCGTTCTAGTCGTTGGGTCAAAGATCACCATTGGACCACAGAGCGACACACCCCACAGCCGGCCCGCGTCTCGCTCGCAGAGCTTAGTGGCTTCCTCGAAATAGCGCTTGGCGAGCTCTGGTTGGACCTGCGCCTCGGCGGCCATTGAGGTGACGAGCAGCGCGAGCAGCAGCAGAATGTTGAAAGGGTGCCGAATCTTCATCGCCCTCTCCCTTTTTCTCTAACCATCCGTGCAAGCAAGGTGGGTATTCCAATTCTAAGTGGGATTTACTTTCGATACAACGCGAGTTTACAAACCCGTCCTATCCGCTTTTCACTCTTTACACAATCAGAGTTACGCGGCCCGGTTCCGACCAATCAGATCCAGAAAGCGGACCTTCATATCAGCAAAGTCTCTCTCTGATCCCGTCGGCCTCGCGCTAAAAAATGAGTTGTCGATTTTGGGTCTCCCGAACGACTATCTGATAACAGAACGACGAGCTACTACTCTCAGAGTCAGAATTCGAGGAGGAGTTTATGAAATACATCTGTTTGGGATACATGGAGCCAGGAAAGTTCGAAAGGATGAACGAGGACGAGCGAAACGCAATATTCGACGAATGCTTCGAGTACAACGACCATCTGCGCGCCAACGGACATCTTGTCGCCGACGTACCTCTTCAGCCTCCGGAGACCGCGTTAACCCTCTACTGGAAAAATGGCAAGGTCGCGACTACGGACGGTCCCTATACCGAAACTAAGGAACAGCTCGGCGGCCTTCTCATTCTTGAGGCTCGCGACCTCAATCATGCTATTCAGCTAATCTCACAGCATCCAGGCGGCGTGAAGTATGAACTTGGACCAATTGAGATCCGGCCGATTGCGGATATCGAGGAGTTGGTCAAGGAGAGCGAGCAACGTCGGCAAAAGGATGCCTAAAGATGCCTGCTTCAGTCGGCTGCTTTATATCCTTTGGCTCGAAGTCTCTCTTGAACCTTCTTCAACAATTCTTGACCTATCTCCCTGCCACGGAGCATTGATTCAATTTCAATCAACTCTGCACTCGTTTGGAACTTTCGCCCAAGGGGTGTTTGGAAGAATTGGATCAACTGCTTTATCTCTTCACCGGTGAAATGACTATCGTAAAGAGGTACGTAGATCTTGAGCATTCCATCCGAATCGAATTGGACTTCAGTGAAAACTTCCTTCCACGTTTTTTCCGGCACCTGAGGCATTGCCTGTTTCATCAGGGTAATCACGTCACTCAATTGTTGATTGACCCTATCGCGCGGGTGAACTATTTCTAAGAGGCGGTTGATGGCATCCTCTTTCTCTTTCTCGATGGTGTTAACGATATGTCCTGCGACGAACTTAGGTTGATAGATCACATCGGGCAGGTTAGCGTTAACTTTGATGTTCCTATGAATCTCTTCCTCAAATTCACCGTCTATTCCCGGTTGTCGGAGCTTCCGTAACAAAGAGTCCTGTCTACTAATCCAAAGCTGTACGGGCTGATCACTACGGTCTAATCCCTCAACTACGTAACATTCTTCGCCCTCGAAGGCTTCTTGTCCTTTGAGGATTGGTTTTTTGATGTCAGTCACAACGAAACCCAGAAGCTCTTTAATCAGCATTGTGGGTACGGTATGTGCCGAGCCAAGGGACACTCCTGTAGCTCCCGCCACGGCCATTCCGAGATCATCTTTTGTTTCGATGCGACCAGGGGAATGGGCATGGGACGTAAAAGATTTTGAGCCATCACTCCAAAGGATGCTCCTATCAGGAAAAACAAGTACGGCACAGTTCAGCCATTCAAAGCGCAACTTGTTTGGTCGAGTAAAGTAGGTTTTAAAGTAAATGTCCGTGTTGCGTCTCACAAGCGGACCATCAGTGACTGTCTCAACCACTCCTGAATCTTCGTATGACGATATCGAAGAGTAGCGTTCAGCCATGTTCCTTAGGATTTCGTCTGGTTGCGGAGTTTTGGTTTGACCTAGTGCCGTAAGATTAAAAGCTAACAAGATGAACTGACTTATTGAAACAACTAAGGAAAGTTTGAGGCGTGCCACTCTGGTTTCTCCTTAAGGCGATAATGAGGTGTAGTCCTTTTGTCGAGCCGACCCTAAACCGTACTGGATCTTGAGTCAACGCGTATTTTTGCGTTAGAGAGTTCGTTAGTGAGAATAAACAAGGGCATTCAGTTGCGACGCTAACGATGAGGGTGGGCGCTACGAGTTATTTCACGAACTTCCGTATGGGATAGCGTGCGCCAGAAAAGTTTGATAAGCGAGAACGAGTCGCCATGCGATACATCTTTCAAACCTTGTGCGTGTCGACGTTGAGCCCTGGCTTGGAACTTTTCGTTTTGGTTCTGGCAAAGAAAGCGTAATCAGATCGGAAGCAGGTCAGAAGGCTTCTTAGTCCATCGTGCGCTAACTGATTCTCCGAAGGCTCCTGGAAAACCGCCGGACTTAAAACTTAGCCGTAGATATCCGACGAATGTTGTTTGATGCGATTCGTTTTCAAGTGGTGCGTCGGTGCACGCGTTGGGGAGTGTTATCTGGTACGGTGCTCCGCCGCTGGTATCGGCTTTATGATAGTGATCTGGTGAGATGTCGAGTTCGTACTGGTACCTGTGCCAGCCCTCCTCACCATAGTTGAGAATGTAATCGCTTGGATATATGACGAGGGGGTCCGGATAGCCATCGTTCCAGTCCGACTCAAAGTCAGGAATGAGATTTACAGCGCCGACGATCTCGTACCAGGCAGCCAGGGCCAATGGAATAGGACCGACGTTGGCTTCGATCTCTTCGATCTGCTTCAAGATGTTTAGATCAGGAGCGGTATACGCCTGATCAGGATATTGGAACGGGTAATCGAGTTCAGTAAGTCGACGAATAATTCTTTTGACGTTCGTTCGACAACGGCGCATCGTTTCCCGGACAACTGCGATAGCGTCAGGTAGAAAGCTCGGATTCCGCACAGCTGGTCCAAGTGCGAGGAGTTCATCCCACACCTGCTCTCGATCACCACGAACGTATCGCTCAAGCCATTCGTTATTGTCAGTTCGTTCAGTAGCACATGCATGCGCGTACGTATGCGTCGCGAGGATCGGTTCGATCAAAGTTGGCCTATGGATCGTTGGACCTCCGACTCGCCTTGCATCATAGCCACGCTCACCTTTTAGAGGAATCCTGGTTTTCACGAGGTTTCGTGGGATCTCGGCGCGCTCGGAACTAAAGCCCAGGTCTTCCCAGCGTTGCAAAAATTGTAAGTCTTGGTGACCCGGTCGCATTTCAATGAAGACACTTGTGGGCGACTGTGCTTTCGTTGATGTCGCCCAGTTCACTTCTGTACTAACGATCAGCATCAATGGTCCATCCGGGACGTCGATCGAGAATCCCAAACGGGGATGCCCCTCCATAGATTCCAGTAGTTCGCGGCAGGACCAAAAGAGGTGCTCCTGTGTAGCCTGGGAACATTCGCGACCGATGAGGGAATTCGCGATCTGGATCAGCGCCGCTCCCATCCCAAACCCATCCCACGCGCGGAACGCGTCGAGAAAGTCATGCTGAAATTTATGCATGTGTTGTCCTTCAAGCGCATTTTCACAGCGCCTGTTTGAGACAAGTGATTTACATGTTCACAATACGCATCCTCATCACTTGCCACTCGCGTAGAATAGCGAGTTGACAAGCGCATATTATCAAACACATTCCGGCAAACATTCATCAACTCTTCTGACGCATAAAACCAGGTGCGCTTAACAAGAATCGATTTTCATAACTGAATCGCTTGTAGACATAAGCAGTTAGGATTTTGTAAACACGCTGAATGATTCTTGACTTTTCCGGTCTGCCTAATGAACCCTAGTCCATATCAATCGTGAAGGTTAGTTTCAGACGTTTAATCGTGCTGCTGTCTTAAGCTGGCGCAAGGAGGGTTTCGTTTATGAGGATTGCTAGTCCAACACGTTTAATAAGCATCGTTCTACTTCTGACTTACGCGCTCTCGGGCACCGTTGCAGCGCCACAACAGAATGAGATTGAGAAACGGATCGATTCCCTGCTCGCGAAGATGACGCTTGAAGAAAAGCTAGGTCAACTTCAGCAACTAGATGGAGGGGCCGAAGGAAATTACCGTCCGGAACATCTCGAGCTTGTTCGCAAAGGGATGTTGGGTTCGACGCTAAACGTACGTGGCGTCAAGCGCACAAACGAGTTGCAAAAAGTGGCGATCGAGGAATCGCGTTTGAAAATTCCACTAATCTTCGGCTTCGATGTAATTCACGGTTATCGAACTATCTTTCCTGTTCCACTTGGCGAAGCCAGCAGTTGGGATCCGGCGGCAGTTGAGCGTGCCGCGAGCGTGGCGGCAGCAGAGTCGAGGGCGAGCGGCGTGCATTGGACATTCGCACCGATGGTTGATATTGCGCGTGATGCGCGTTGGGGTCGCATCGTTGAAGGTTCAGGAGAAGATCCCTACCTGGGTTCGGTGATGGCGAGGGCGCGAGTGAGAGGATTTCAAGGTAGCGATTACAGCAAGCCGAACAAGATTGTTTCCTGCGCAAAGCACTGGGTGGCATACGGTGCGGCTGAGGGTGGACGTGATTACAACACGACCGATATGTCCGAAAGGACTCTGCGCGAAGTCTACTTCCCACCGTTTAAAGCAGCCGTTGATGCTGGCGTGGGTACGCTTATGAGTGCCTTCAACGATCTCAACGGTTCTCCCACTGCTGCTAATCCATTTACCCTGACACAGGTCTTGCGAGACGAGTGGAAGTTTGACGGTTTTGTCGTCAGTGACTACACAGCCGTACTCGAATTGATGAACCACCGACTTGCCGCGACCGAAGCTGAGGCGGCGCAACGTGCGCTGAGTGCCGGTACCGACATGGAGATGGTGAGCAGATTTTATTCCAAGCACGTCGGTAACCTCTTGCGAGAGGGAAAGGTCACTCAACGTACGATCGACGATGCAGTCCGGCGTGTATTGCGGATTAAGTTCCGTCTCGGGTTATTTGAGAAACCCTATGCTGACGAGGCCCTTGAACAGACTGTGGTCCTAAACGCGGCGAATGTGACCGCAGCACGTGAAGTAGCTGCACGGTCTTTAGTATTACTGAAAAATGAGCGCAACACTTTGCCGCTCAACAAGACTATTGGATCCATCGCCGTAATCGGACCGCTCGCTGACGATCCTAAAGCTATGCTCGGATCGTGGGCAGGCGATGGGAAAGCGGCGGATACGGTTACCTTGCTTGGCGGAATTAAAGCGAAAGTACCCGGTGCCAAAATTGTCTACGCTAAGGGCGTCGCGATTGAAGGTCGCGGTGTCACCGGAAACTATGACGCGAGCGTTGTTGCTGAGACTGCTGGTGGGACAAACGTCGCAAGCGCGGCAAACGTTGAGGCAGCGAGAAGCGCAACTACTCCTGCAGGACCGAACTCGATTGACGAGGCAGTGCGTGTAGCGCGCGAAGCTGACACCATCATCATCGCTGTTGGAGAGACTGCTGAGATGAGTGGTGAAGCTGCATCGCGCACGTCACTCGATCTTCCTGGCCGGCAACTTGACTTGATCAAGGCGATTCATTCGCTAGGAAAGCCTTATGTCATTGTGTTGATGAATGGAAGGCCTCTAACGATCAACTGGTTGGCTGAGAATTCGCCGGCAATCCTCGAGACCTGGTTTGCTGGGACGCAAGCTGGTCCAGCCATTGCCGATGCTTTATTCGGAGATATCAATCCGGGTGGTAAATTGCCCGTCACCTTCCCGCGGACGATTGGTCAGGTGCCCATGTACTACAACCACAAGACCACCGGACGTCCGCCCACCGATCAGAAATACACTTCAAAGTATCTCGACGTTCCGGTGACGCCGCTTTACCCGTTCGGATTCGGACTCAGTTACACACAATTCAAATTTGGACCACCGCAACTTAGTGCTAACACAATCCGTCCTGACGGTCAGCTAACCGTTAGTGTTGAAGTGGAAAACGTCGGGCAGCGAGCGGGTGATGAGGTTGTGCAGGTGTACGTCAGAGATCAGGCATCAAGCGTGACCCGACCGGTAAAGGAATTAAAGGGCTTTGAGCGCATCACGTTGCGGCCAGGAGAAAAGCGACGCCTCCAATTTGTTCTAAGACCTGAGCACCTCGGGTTTTACAACCGGGACATGCGCTTTGTAGTCGAACCTGGTGAATTCAAAGTCATGGTTGGCCCAAACTCGGAAGAGTTACAGGAAGCGAGCTTTGAAGTTGTAGCGCGCTAGATCTCCGCGGAGTTTAAGCCGCAGATTTACGCGGATGAACGCAGATCAGATATGAAAAGGAATAGTCTTTCTCTAATTCTGATTTGCGTTCATCTGCGTAAATCTGCGGCTAAGATCTGCCCTGGGTCGTAATTTGTGTGCCAGTTTAGTGGCGTGTGCACTTCGTCGAACCTTTCGAAATCCCGCTAACTTCATTGCTCTGGGAATCTCCTTATTCAGCATGAACCAACGCCAGACGTTACCGGTCCTCAAGTTTTCAGCGCTGATTAGAGTGATGCCCACGTCGATACCTATCACGTCAGGATTAACCCATCCATCATTGGGGTTAAAGGCGTCTACAAAACCGTAGTGATCGTAAATCTTGTCGCCCCACTTTTGGTGCATTGTCTTAAGCGCCGCAAGGCTAATACTCGGAGTGAGCATCAAGGAACCACCAGCTGCACACGGTACGACGGTTCCGTCAATGTCGGGCGAAGTCGGTGGTCCACCCCAGGCTCGATATCCTTTGGCACTGTCAGACGCTGTGATCCCCCAGACGTTTTCTGTATACGCGGGAAACTTACCTGAGAGGCTAACGCAAAACTCACGGTGGGCCATGGTCGCCTTAACCGAATTCTCAAAATAGTTGGTGTACGGATACCAACTCTCTTCCTGATCGCGGAAGTCAACCCAACCTTGCGAGAACTGGTGCACGAACAGCGGAGCTTGGGGAAACGTTAAGTAGGTGTAATTACCATAGGTGAGTCGTAGACGTTGCCATGCCTGCCACGCACCGCGATTGACTGGGTGAGTAGGAGAGCCAATGGCGAGTAGTTGAAGTATCGCGTGTTCGCTGTAATGGTTCCAGGTATGTTTGATGAAGCCGCTTTCGGGTCTCCATCCATGCGAGAGGAGTAATGAATTCCCGGCGAGCATCCACGGAAACTCAACACGGTCGTATATCAAGGTTGCGAGTCGAACAATCTCCGGATCTCGACGAAAGTACTGGCGGGCCGTCAGCACCCCACCGAGCAACAACGCAGTATCAATCGTGGAGATCTCACTTCGCCATTTTCTTTCGCCGGTCTTTCTATCGACGAAATGATAAAACCAACCGTGCTCGTGCGGTGATCGTTCAGCGTAGAAACGAAGCGTGGTCAGCACACGATCGCGAGCGGCCTTTCGATCGACCCAACCACGATCATGTGCGATACATAGAGCAGTCAAACCAAATCCCGTCGCTGCGCTGCTCGCGATGTCAAAGCTCGGGTGGTCCTTGTTATACGGCGCTCCACTCGCCCGGGCTCTGTCGGCAACTAATCCCGTCTCAGGATCTGCCTGTTCCCAGAAAAAGAGGAAGGACCTTTTTGAAAGATCTTCGAGGAATGCATCGTCTTGCGCCGAAAGCGAGGGAGTGGTGCGGGTCTGTGCATAAGATGGAATCGAAAACGTCAGCGTGATCAGGAGGAGACTGAACGCTAACCGCGCCAGCATCAACGATTCTTTATGCAACTTTCTAAACATCCAGGAAGGTCAGTTGAACCGAGCGTGGTTTGTCGAATACGTCAGTAATGACGTTTGAAGCCGCATTGAAAAAAGAGATTTCGTCACTCCGGAGGAGTGCAATGTTTATAGCATCAGAGCACCTCCCAAATCGCGCTCCGTAGGAGTGCTATGTAGAGGGCGGAAAAATATTAACTGTGGATTCCGGTACGACCTCGAACAACAATCAGTCCTCGACGAGCTACATGGCACTCCTCCGGAGCGCAATGTGGTAGGCCCCTCGGCTATAAACATTGCACTCCTACGGAGTGAAGAGAATGACTTTTGAGAACTCGACCTTGCGAGCAATACCAGCAATTCGTTCTTTACCGCAAGGCACGGTTAAAGCAGATCGCCCTAGAACCTGAATCGCGCTTGTAGTTCAACCACGCGCCCTGCCAAACCTTCCGTCGCTATTCCGAAGCGAGGATTGTTCGTTAAAACTCCTGGTTCGTTTGGACCACGTGGATCGAAAAAGCCTATCGTCGTGGCATCACTGCCAAACGCAAAGGTTTTCAGGTTTAGTTGGTTAAAGACATTGAAGAAGTTTGCCCGTAACTCGAGGTCGGACGACTCACCCAGGAAACCGCCAAGTCGAGTGTGCTTCACCAGGCTGAGGTCAACGTTGAAATAATTTGGCCCTCTAAAGGAATTGCGACCAATGCCCGGAGGTGCAACTGTGTTGTTGGGTTGGTCGAACACAACGAAGAACGGTGCTCCGCCACCTGGGAAATTACTTCCACTAATGAATGCGTCGTTGGAAGTGTCGATGTCCGTTGGTCCTCGATAACCTTGTGGACGCACCGGACAAAGCGCAGGGCCACCGGGCGTACTGGTGCAACCGCCCACCACCGGAGTGTAAGGAAAACCAGTCCGCATGGTTACGATGCCAGTGACTTCAAAGCCGCCCAGCAGCTTTCCGACAACGTCCTTTCGCTCGCGAAAGAATGGAAGCTCATACAAACCCGAAAAATTGAAGTAGTGACGGACATCAAAGTCCGATGGACCACGTTCCGTTCGATTGTCCTGCGGAAATGTTTGATTCGTAACGAAGCCAGGGCCCTCGTAGGACAGCTGGTCGATGCTCTTGCTCCAACGATAGTTCGCCTGAAGTTGAACACCTTTCGTGAAACGTCTGACCAGGTTCAAATTGAGACCGTTGAAATTTGAATTGACATCCGGTGTTGTAAAGAACACCTGGAAGAACGCCGGGTTGTTGGGATACAGGAAATTTTGATTCACGAGTCGAACCAGTTTGTGACCTACGCTTCCCTGGTACCCGATCGTCGCCGTTAACTTGGCCGGCAACTCCTGCTGTACTTCGAGTGAGTAGAGATAGACATACGGATTCGGTAAGTCTTGTGGCGCGCCATACAATTCAACTGCGCCGCTGTTAGGTCCTCCTGTCACAGGATTTATTCCCTGGCCCAGCGCAGGATTTCTCGGATAGCTGGTAACCGAACTGCTGGACCCGAGCGCGTAGAGGATCTGGCCGTTTGCGAACGGACTACCAAAGTCAGTTGGAGCAGTACCACAGCAAATATTGAAGCGACCAAAGAATGGCGGATTGCCACGCACGTTAGCTAACGGGGCGACCGGAATGCGATTGTATGCAATGCCGAAGCCCCCACGAACCACCGTGTTGTCTTCCCCCTCACTCCCCAAACCCAACACTCGGAGTTTCGGACTGTAAGCAAAGCCGATACGTGGAGCGAAGTTATTTCGATCGGCGTCAGATAGCTGGCTTACTGTCCTCACTTGCGAATTGACCAATCCTTGTGAGCCGAAAAAGAGGTTACTTAGGCGACCGTCCTTTTCTTTGAGCGGCTCATAGTATTCATAACGCAGACCAAGGTTAAGAGTCAGATTCGGACGCACCTTCCAGTCGTCCTGCACAAATGCCGCCCAGTAGTTCGTGGAAAAATATCTCTGTGCGTCCGCTGGATCGCCGGTCCTGGGGTCGGCGTTTACGCCTTCAAAGATCGGAGTGCCGTTCGCCAGGTTGAAAAGACCGCTGAAGGAGTAGATCGGACGGGAACCACCCGAGCCATCAGTGTTGTCCTGTTCCTTGCGATATACGCCACCGAACTTGAGCGCGTGGTTGCCAGTTACCTTGGTCAAAGTATCGCTGAACTCGAATATGTTCTGAGCCAGGATTCCGGGCGTGTTCTCACTGCGGTCAGCGCCAAATCGAATGCGGTCAAACGGCAGACCTTCCACCTCCACCCGAGGAATTCCAAAGTTTACGTTGGTAGCGTCTCGCTGTTGGTCTGACGCGAATCGACTCGCATTGAAACGTGCTTCATTGAACAAAGTTGGCGACATGATTCGACGGTAAATAATTGTCCCCGAAGTGTTGAGTGGTTTAAAAGGGAGATCAGCCATTGGTCGACTCCTGCTACCACTATCACTGCTAAGATCGTTCAACTTCGTGACGTAAGTACTAAGCGTGAAGCTGTCTTTTTCATTTGGTGTGAAATCAAGACGCACGTTGTATTGATTGCCACGGTTGCTGCCGGGAAGAGCAAACTGAATCTCCTGGATGTCGGGTATACCGTCGAAGCCGCCACCAGTGGGATTGCCGAGGGAAACATACTGATTCACGGCACCTGTGATCGAACCAATATCCAACCCGCCCGGTACAACGCGACAACGATTTGCATCGTTACCGAATACTGAACAGCTCGGCGCAAAAACGTTAAGGACCCGAGGAATGATCCCGGGTGACGCTAAGATTTGGGCAGTAACAGACCCGGGTCGAAGTTGCTGAACGAGCTGACGATATTCCGCAGTCTCAACAAAGCCGCGACCGGTGGAGCTGGACGTCTTGCGTAGTCCTTCATACGAAAAGAAGAAGAACGACTTGTCCTTTCCCCAGAACGTTGTTGGGCCACCTTCACCAAATCGCGGGAGGTACAGTGGTCCACCAATACTGCCGCCGAATTGACGAATGTAATCGTTGGTTCGAAGTGGTGGCGCACCTGGGCCGCCATACTTGTTAAAGGAATTCAACTTCGGAGAGTTGTATTTGAAGAACGCAGACCCATGAACATCGTTAGCGCCACCTGCCGAAACAACTTTGACTTGCGCTCCGGAATTGCGACCGTCTTCAGCAGTATAGGAAGCCGAAAGTACTTTAACTTCTTTTATGGACTCTTGATTCGGAGTGACTATTGCTGCGCCTCCCCAGTTGAAACTGTTGACGCTGACGCCATCAATTTGAAAGTTGTTGCTCGAAAGTCGTTGGCCGTTTGCCGATATTTGAACCTGGTTCTCCGTTTGGAAGATTGAATTGTTCGAGCCACCTGGCCCCGTGGTATTGGGCAGGTTCACAGCGTTCCCGTTACTTCCCCGGGCTCCATCGCCAAAAACTCCGGGTGTGAGCCTGGCCAACTCGTAAGGATCACGGCCAACCTGTGGCAGCTCGCGTATCTCCCGAGTGGTCAAGGCTCGCGATACCTCTCCATTCTCTGTTCCAAGTGATTGCGACGTTGTTTCAGAGATTGTCACCGTTTCAGCCACTTGACCTGCTTCGAGCACTACGTTGAGACCCTGGGTCGTCTCTGCACTGACAAGTACGTTTTCGAAGATCTGTTTTTTGAAACCTGTCTTCTCTACTGCCAGCACGTATGCTCCCGGGGGAAGTCCCGAGATACGATAAAAACCGTCGCCACTCGAAGTGGTCGTTTGCTTAGTGTTTGTCTCCTTGTTTGTAACAGTCACGCTTGCGTCGGGTACGAGTCCACCAGTTGAGTCGCTGACGGTCCCTTGTAAACTGGCCTTGAATTGCGCGTTGGCAGTCACGAGAGGTAGTAAAACGAAAAGCCCGCAGATAAGAGCGCGGGCCGAAAAAGAAGATAACCGGAACATGGAATTCTCCTCCTTGAAAAAGTGCAATGGTGGGGAAACTTGAAATGTTGAGGGATCGAAACCTTACACGGCCTCGATATTCGAACCGTGTCTCTCAATTAAGAGGATCGGCTTCAATTTTTTGGGGGATTGTTAGAGGTAGGGGAAATTTTCCTCAGCGCATAAGTACCACCAAAGTCATAAAACAGCAACAGGTAACTGGCAGAAGTTCTTAAGTGGGCGTACCGTTTCGTGATACTTCGTGTGGTTTCGTGGATCGTTTTTCCGGGGCATAGAGACGATCCACTAATTCACACGAAATAACACGAAACAGAACGAGTTAAGATTTCAAAAACTAAACACAGAGAGACTGACCCGCTCGGATCAAGTATAGAAAATCAAAATTAGGGTACTACCCAATTAAGACTATGAAGAATTACCTGTTGCCCATCGTGTGCATCCTTTTGTTCGTTGCCAGCGTAGCCGGCCAGGACATCACGCGTCTCGAGAAGATCGGTGATGTCGCGAGCGTCAGCCGAAATGACAATTCAGTAGTCCTTAACTGTAGTGACAATTCACAAATTCGAATAACGTTACTGGCTCCGGATCTGATTCGTGTTCGCGCGTCGTTTTCAAAACAACTTCCTAATCGAGATCATTCATGGGCCATCGACAAGACCAGCTGGCCAACTCCTCGTTGGAACATCGTCGAAACAGCCAGCTCAGTTTCTATTAAGACTGATGCGGTCGAAGTAGTCGTCCGACGTTCACCTTTACTGATTGAATTTCGCGACGCAAAGACAGGTGCAGTAATCAATGCTGATCAGCAACCACTAGCCTACGATGCAAAAGGTCTCCTCAAGTCGATGATGTTTGATCCTGACGTGGGTGTCTTCGTCGCTGCCTCGAAGAAACTCGGATTCGATGAACACTTCTACGGACTTGGTGAAAAAGCCTCAAGGTTAGATAAGCGACGCAGTTCATTCATCAACTGGAATTCCGATACGCCTGGTTATGTAGAAGGACGTGATCCGATCTATCAGACTGTGCCTTTTTACCTGGGTTTGGAAAACGGCGCCGCCTACGGAATCTTTTTCGACAACAGTTTCAAGAGCTACTTTGATTTCGGAAAATCATCGCAGCAACGAGTCTGGTTTGGGGCTGAAGGCGGCGAGATGAACTACTACTTTTTCTATGGACCGCAACTGCCGAAAATTCTGAGTCGTTACGCAGACCTCACTGGCCGAATGCCCCTTCCGCCAATGTGGGCACTGGGAAATCAGCAGAGTCGCTGGAGTTACTATCCGGAAGCGATGGTTGATGAAGTGGTACGACAGTATCGGCAGCGTGACTTGCCGCTCGACGTGGTCCACCTCGATATCGACTACATGCAGGGTTACAGAGTCTTTACCTGGAATCAGAACCGTTTTCCAAATCCAAAGGAAATGATCACACGACTGGCCCAACAGGGAGTAAAGATCGTTACGATTGTCGATCCCGGGGTGAAACATCAACCGACAGAGGCTTCCGCGTCGAGAGATCCATTAACTTCGCAGGAACAGTCCTACTATGTTTTCAACGAAGGGATAGCCAGGAACTACTTTCAAAAGCGCAAGGATGGTCGACTTTTCGTACCGAGGGTCTGGCCAGGAGAGAGTGTGTTTGTTGATTACACTTTGCCGGATGCGCGGCGTTGGTGGGGCGACCTTCATCGAGCGTATACGGATTTCGGTGTCGCGGGAATTTGGATGGATATGAACGAGCCCGCAGACTTCGTCGATCAATCTGGCAAGAACCAGATCGATGTGGTTAGCAATGACGAGGGCGACAATTCCACGCACGCAAAGAATCGAAATGTTTTTGCACTGCTCATGGCGCGAGCAACTTACGAAGGGTTGGAACGCCTACAACCAGACAAGAGGCCATATGTAATCACTCGCGCCGCGTATGCTGGAGTGCAGCGTTACGCAACGATGTGGACTGGCGATACAAATAGTACGTGGGACGGCTTATCGCTGAGTATCCCGATGTTTCAAAGCCTGGGTCTTTCCGGACAACCCTTTGTCGGCAGCGATGTGGGTGGCTTCATGGGTAGAGGTAATGGAGAGCTGCTCACTCGCTCATACCAGGTAAGTTTCCTCGCGCCTTTTTGTCGTAATCACAAAACTATCGATGGATATGACCAGGAGCCATGGCGCTTCGGTAAGCACTACGAAGACATCATTCGCAAGTACCTCAAGTTGCGCTATGAGCTTATGCCATTTCTTTATACGACCCTGGAAACGGCCCATCGAACCGGCGCGCCTCTTTTTAGACCACTTGTGTTCAATTACCAGGACGACTCGAACACTTACAATCTCGATGACCAGTTCATGGTTGGTGACGATCTATTAGTGGCTCCAATACTGAGTCCCGGTATTACTAGCAGGCTAGTGTATCTACCGCGTGGCCCCTGGTACGACTACTGGACCAACAAAAAATATTCAGGCGGCACAATGATTCGCGTTGATGCGCCGCTCGAGACTGTCCCGATGTTTGTTCGCGGTGGGGCAATTATTCCTAAAGGACCACCGATGAACTTCATAGGTGAGAAACCCGCTGCACCGAGTTTTGTGATCTTTCCAGACGCGCAGGGAAAATCGCAGTTTAGTCTCTATGAGGATGATGGAGTAAGCCCAGCCTACAAGGAGGGTTTATATCGGAGGACTCGTGTTCAGGCATCGGAGACCAGCCAGGACATCAACATCACGGTCGACGCACCCCAGGGCAGTTTCAAAACACCGAACAGGATTTTGAGTTTTCTGATTTCAACGCGCCTTCTACCAAGGCAGGTTGTGCTTGATGGCCGTACGCTTTCCAAGGCAGGTCAAGATGGATCCGGTTGGCAAAAGAGCGGAGACACTCTAACGGTGCGAATAGTCGATGACGGAAAGCCACACAGCGTTAATGCAAAATGAAGCACCCCTTGTGTTACAGAACCGAGAGCGTAGCGACCGCACATACGATCGCTATAGAGCGCCTGTGCCTACAGTACGTGCGGTCGCTTCGCTCCCGGTTCTGTAAGCTTTCTACTTCACTCTCACAAACGGCATATCGCGCATTCGTGATGCTCCGACATGCATGCCATTCACTTTTCCATTCTTATCCCGCGTGAACCAGACAACATATCCTTGTACCTGGAAATGGTCCTTGTAGAGCGGCTGCAACGGAAAGCTCGTTGCTGGACGTTGTTTGATGAATGGTTTATCAGCGTCGACTGCGAAGGTGAGTGTTGCACCAGCTTCTTCGCTAAACCAATCTCCTTTGAATGATGCAAACTCCTCAGGCGTTGGCGTCCATTCACTCTCTCGAGCGAAACGTGTCACTTCGCCATCGTCATCGATGGTTTCCGCAGACACCGGCTTACCGTCCTTGTCGAACGTAAACTTCAATTTGTTGTTACCACCAATGAACTGCCCGCCTCCCGCTGGTATGACGCGTCCGCCGCTCCAGCGCGGGACGCCATTATCAATAACGAACCTCGCTGAAGCATGCGTCTTTTCATTCCGCCAGACACCGACCAATTTCTTGAGTTCATCCTCAGAAACTTTTGCTGGTTCGGTCTTGGTCGTTTCGGGAAATGGTCCAAAGATCTCATCAGCTATACCTGCAGCGATTCCACCTGCGCCTGGTGAAGTGCCGTTGCACATGACACCAACTGAAACCTTGTTGTCTGGATAACGGTCCAGGAAAGTTTGATAGCCGGCCGTCGAGCCGCCATGAGAGACATCTCTCATTCCCTTGTAAGTGCCGACAGTGAGCCCCAGCGCGTACGCGATCTTCCGACCATCATTCAGCACTCCGCGAGTTTCCAGTGCATTGACAAGAGGCGCACCCAACGATTGAGAATCAAGCATGGCGTTCCATTTCATCCAATCGCCGACCGTCGTGAGCATCCCGCCATTTCCGTAAACATTCATGAGCGGCATAAGAAGTCGCCACGGTCCGGGACCTTGACGGGCATATGCTTGAGCGCGACCGGGAACTATGCGCTGGTAGTCGTCCCTCCACGAACTGTTCTTCATTCCGATTGGTTTGAATAGACGCTCCTCGACGAACGCCGGGAATTTCTGTTTCGAAACGCGCTCGACGATTATAGCCGCGAGATTGTATCCGCTGTTTGAATACGAGTATTCCGAACCGGGAGTGAAGTCGAGTGCACGCTGATGAACAATAACGTCCAGTGCGAGCTCTTGAGTGATGACTCGCTCGCCACGACCTGCGCCGGTTAGTCCCATGACTGTGCCCCAGTCGCGAATACCGGAAGTGTGATTCAACAGATGTCGGATCGTCAGCGGCGAACCGTAATCGGGCAATTCGGGAATGTACTTCCTGACCGGATCATCGAGGCTGAGCTTTCCGTCTTGTTGAAGCAATACAAGCGCTGCAGCTGTAAATTGTTTCGCCACTGAACCGGACTCAAAAATTGTTTCGGTGGTGTTTGGAACATTGAACTCCATATCGGCCAGTCCGAACGCCTTTTCGAACACCGTTTCTCCGTTGAGTGATACGGCGGCAGCACAACCGGGTGCTGGTGCGACGTACGCCTTAGTGAATTTCTCGAACGCGCGTTCCGCGCCAGCAACAACTTTCTCTTTACTGGGAACCTGGGCCCAGGTAGTACCTGAAAGAAACGCAACAACAGCGAAAACGAATAGGAAATTTTTTCTACTCATTGAGTTCATCCACCTCTTCATGGGAAGGACTAGGTCATTAGACGGTCAGGTCACGATCCAATCGCAGAATAGCGAGCCGGTAAGGTCAGATTCACCGAGAGACACCTATGGCAATTTCGGGAAAAATATTGGTCGTCAGTGTTCCAGACGCTCTAAGGCACCGATGCGTTAACGAAATATTTTTCTGACGTCGCTACAACGAGAGTTCCATCGATTTTATTGGCATTTGGGGGGATGACTTTCACTCCGTTGTCTGCCTCCGCCTACCAGTGGTGCTGGTACAGCCAATACGGAACCCGGACCGACCGCACAAGTGATTGAGTGCTCAATGCCAAGTATATGCGGTCGCTGCGCTCCCGGTTCTGTATTGCTTCGAGGAACTGAGCGGTTATTCAAGGGACGTCCAAATACCAAATTGAACAACACTCAACGTCAAAGAAATGCTGTCGGCGGCAGAGAATACTTAGTGCAGCTCCGACTTGTGCGAGAGAGCAAACTTGAGCAGTGAATGGCTGCCCTGAAGATTCAATTTCTGGCAAATATTTTCACGGTGCTTCTCGACTGTCCGCGGGCTGATGAAGAGTTGTTCACCAATCGCTTTTGTTGTCAGATTCTCGGCGATGAGTTTGAGGACCTGCCGTTCCGTGGGTGTGAGATCTTTGATTGACGGTTGCTTCTCAGTTAGTTCAATGACTCGCCGACTTCGATTGATGAGAAACGAAGTCAGGGCATGGCTAGCGTAGTGCTCACTTGTCGCAACTGTTTTGATGCATTCGATGATGTCGGTCAAGGCACTGTCTTTTAGAACAAATCCTTTTGCGCCCATATCGATCGCTTCATTGAAGATCTCCTCATCCTTGTGCACGGTGAGGAAGATGATCTCTGTAGGCAGGCCCTTGTCTCTGATTGCTCGCGCAGCTTCAAAGCCGTTCATGACGGGCATGTCAATGTCGAGAATCGTCACTCGCGGAGCATGAAGCTCCACAGCCTCAACCGCCTTCTGCCCGTCACTCACCTCAGCTACAACGCGCAGACGTTCATCCTCCTCGATCGTCTGCCGCAATCCTTGCCTCACGATCGGATGGTCGTCTGCAATTACAATTGTGATCTCGTCGTTCATCTTCGACTTCAAAAACTCTCTGCGGATCCTCAGCGTTCTACTGCGTCTCGGCGGTAAAACAACTCTCACATCAAATTACCGCCCAGGAACCGCAGAGATAGGGTAATCATGACTCTACCGAATTGAATAGGGAATCAACACTCGAATCGTCGTTCCCTCTCCCGGCTGCGAGTCGATCGCGATCTCTCCCTTCAGCAGTTGAGTGCGTTCCTTCAAGCCTACCAGTCCAAGGGTCCGCCGCTCTGAGTCGACATTCGTCGAATCAAAACCTTTTCCGTTATCCCGAATCGTAATTGAAACGTCTTTAAGACTGCGCTTGATCTCTACACTTGCATTCGACGCACTCGAATGCTTGATGATGTTATTGACCGACTCCTGGACAATGCGATAGATACTAATTTCTTCGTAGTCCGAAAATAGACCATCGATCGAATCCATCTGGCTATCGATGTCGATAACACCAGCAAGTTTCTTTAGCATCGATTGGATCGCTTTCGTCAGACCTAGACGATCAAGCAACTGCGGGCGAAGATTGTTGGTAATCTCGCGCACTTCGTCGAGTGCCTGTGATGCCGATTCGGAAATGCTACCCAGTTCTCTAACAACTCGTTCCTTGTCATCTCCTTTATTCAAGCCAAGCATTGCCCGGTTCTTTATGATGACAAGGCTTTGTCCCAAGCCGTCGTGGAGTTCTGAAGCAATCCGCTTCCTTTCACTTTCTTGAGACTCGATCAACTGTCTCGAGAACAAAGTCTTTGCTTCTGCAATCGCGCGCAGACGTGAGACACGAGTGTAGTAGACCCATGATACGAATGTCGCCAAAGCCAACGCTAAAAGACTTATAAACCACCAGGTCTGATAGAAAAATGGTCGCACGACAATTTTCAACATCGCACCCTGGCTATTCCACACACCATTCGCATTTGCAGCGATGAGTCGAAATGTATAACTGCCGGCTGGAAGATAAGAATAATCGACTGTCCGCCTGGTACCCGCCTCAACCCAATCTGATTCAAGTCCTTCGAGTTTGTACTTGAACTTTATCTGATCAGATTTGATAAGACTGAGACCTGTGTATTCGATCGCGATGTTTGATTGTCCAGGTTGGAGTACAACCTCGGTCGGAGATGCTCTCAAGTCAAAAGGCTTCCTATCAATCGAAATGTTTTCGATCACCACCGGCGGCGGTTTCGAATTCACTACTTCTGCATCAGGGTCGACAATCGCAACGCCACCCATCGTCGGAAACCAAAACTTGCCGTCCTTGGTTTTTATCGCAGCAGGCAATCTTCCACCGTTGCATTCAGCGTTGAGCATGCCATCTTTTTCGTCGTAAGAAACGCTGTTGAGTTTTGGAATCTTCCCGTCCGCAAAATCGGTGAGTTCTTGTTTGCTCACACGATGGATACCGCGATTGCTCGACATCCAAAAGTTGCCGCGCTTGTCTTCCAGAATTGCAAAAACACCGTTATTAAACAGCCCGTGTTCGACTCGATAATTGAAAAACTTGCCGTCTTTCAAACGAACTAAGCCATCACCATAAGTTCCAAACCACAACACGCCATCTGCATCTTCATAGATCGCGCGAACAAATCCTTGCGGAGAATTCGGCTGGTCGGCGTAATTAATAAATTTCCCGTCTTTGAAAAGCGAAAGACCATCAAATGTACCCAACCAAAGACTGCCGCCACGGTCGAAGTGCAGGGTTATTATGTTGTCGGATCGCAAACCGTCCTTAACGTTGTAACGGGCAACTTCCTGATCGTCTTTGTATTTGAGTAAGCCTTCGCCCGTCGCTATCCAAACATTGCCTTCACGATCGGATGCAAAGTCAGTAGCTCCGTTTGGCAGATCGCTTTTCCCGATTCGTTTCAGCGAGGAAGGAGCTTCTAATCTCCCGAATCCACCTTCGCCCTGATAGCCCAGCCACAGTCTTGCCTGCTCGTCTTCCCACAAGCCTCGCATATAGAGCGGTGTCTTGGTGGTGTAGGTCACCGGCACATTCGTAATCTTGCCGTCAGAATATTGATTCGCGCCTTGAACCGTGCCGATGAGAATGACTCCGCTTGTGGTTTGGAGAAGCGGATAGATTTCATTGTGATTAAGTCCGTCTTTGACGGATAGCGTAGTGATTAGCTTGCGTCGCAAGCGGCGTAATCCACTTGAAGTCGCCAACCAAACATTACCTTCACGGTCTATTAGACTTGAGATGGCGCCGACAGCTTCCTTAAACTGATACGAAGTGATGTGATCGCCATTGAAGTAAACAAGCTGGTTCGGCTTGGGTATATTAGTCCCTGAAAAAAGAAAAAAGGTTCTTCCGTTCGCGTCTTCCCAGAAATGATCCGGATAGAGTTCGTTTAAAGCAGGGATTTCCTTCTTAGTAAAGACACTAACTTTTCCACCCTCCAAGCGCCAAAGTTCCAAATCGGGAGTTCTTCTCCTCAGCCATAGCGCACCGCGAGTGTCTTCATAGGCTACAAGTTTGATGCCTGGGGATAGTTCTTCCGCCGTCAGTGTTAGCGGATAGGTTGTAACTTGTCCGTCTTTCTGCCGAGTAGTTCGGTTTTGCTCAATCACCCATTTGGCGCCGGATCTACTCAAATAAGTCTCTCGGACATTCGCTTCTCTTTTTTCGGGTGTGATAACAAACTTGTCGCCTTGGAGTGAGTAGTAACCTTTGGCAGTTTCAACAATGGTGGTCCCCTGGGCGTCACTCGCTATCGCACCAATCGGCTCTCCCGCCGTGGCAAAATTTGTATAGGAGACAAATTTGCCGTCGCGATAGACCGTCACCACGTAGTCTTCCGTGTACGCATAAACCACCCCGTCCCTGCCAACGAAAAGTCGCGCAAACCGGTTGTTGACGATGCCCTTGGTGTTGCCCTTATCGAAGATCGTAAAGCGCACTCCATCAAAACGCGCGAGTCCGTCGAAAGTGCTAACCCACAAGTAGCCATCAGGCGTTTGCACAACTCCGGTAACAGTATTTTGCGGAAGACCATTCGCCGTGGTCCAAACGTCAAATCCATATTCCTGGGCAAGTGTTGTTGCGCTGGCCCACAACAGAAAAAAGAGCGCCGCAATAATGTGAAAGCTGAGATCTCTAACGGGGGTCATGAATGTGTGGTCGCAGGGAGCGCGACGTCATCAACTTTGTCGCATGATCTAACGAAACTGGGTTAGACCACAGATTTTACAAAACAATCTACTGCGTAGCGTGGGCGGAACGCTACCAAATTGCTACCGAATTTGTGCGTGTACGAGTGGCTAAGCTGATGTAGAATCAAGTCGCTCACCCTTCATACTTCCAATAACCTTGGTAAGGAGAACAATGTCTCAATCAAGCCTCATCACTAGCGTACTGCGCACATCGCTCATTGTCTGTTGTCTAACAATCATCTCGCAGCAGCCCGTCACCTACGCTCAGAGCGGCGAGAGTGTCCAGGAACTGAAACCAAAAGTATCTGAGTTAATCAAGAAGCAACAGTACACCGAGGCCTTGCCTCTCCTGGAGAAAATAGCAGCCGCCGAACCTAAGGATGCGGAAACACAGTTTTATCTTGCGTTTGCTTTGATGGCGCAGGCGAACACCACGAAAGACGCTGCAGCGCGCAAGGCTTTGCGAGTACGGTCGCGCAATACATTCATCAAAGCCAAAGAGCTTGGATTCAAAGCCCCCGTTCTCGATGCCTTAATTCACAGTATCCCACCAGATGGATCGGAGGGACCGGGGTTTTCAGAAAACGCCGAAGCGAATGGACTCATGACCGAGGCGGAAGCCCTTTTCTCACAGGGCAAGCTCGACGACGCGCTGAGAAACTATCAGAAGGCGCTACAGCTCGATCCCAAAATCTACGAGGCCGCGCTCTTTTCTGGTGACGCGTATGCCCAGCGCGGCGACTACAAACAGGCCGAGATCTGGTACCAAAAAGCAATCGCTATTAACCCTAACCGAGAGACTGCATATCGTTACTCAGCCACTCCTTTTATGAAAGAGGACAAGTACGACCAGGCTCGCGATCGATATGTTGAGGCCTATATAACTGAACCTTACAGTCGCTATGCGATCGCGGGCCTGACCCAGTGGGCACAGATCACACGCACCAGCCTCGCACATCCGAAAATAGACATCCCAACCGACGTTACATTTGATGAGAAAGGCAACGCGAAGATCAATTTGGGCATTAACGCATTGCTCGGCGGCAAAGAGGATGGCTCCTTCGCCTGGGTTTCTTACGGCACCACTCGCTCAATCTGGCACAAAGAAAAGTTCACCAAAACTTTCCCACTGGAGAAAACATACCGACACAGCCTGGCAGAGGAAGTTGATGCGTTGCAAAGCGTCATCACACTTGCGACAAGCGATAAGAAAGTTAAAGAGCTCAATCCATCGATTGCGAAATTGAAGAAGCTCAATGACGAGGGATTGCTCGAGTCGTATATCCTTTTGGCCCAAACTGACGAAGGGATAGCAGCTGACCACCCCGCTTATCTCAAGAGTGATCGCGCCAAGCTACGACGCTATGTTGTCGAATATGTTTTGACCGCGGGTGGTAAATAGTCTAACAAGCTCAAAGTTCGAATGTTGGAGTGAGACTAATGCGACGATTAGTTTTGGTCTTGACCGTAGTAAGCCTGTTAACAGGAACTGTATTGGGCCAATCCCCTTCAGCTAAGGAGAAACAGGCTGAAGATTCTTTTGCGGCTGGCAACGAGTTGATGGAAAAGCGCAAATACGCAGAAGCACTTGTTGAATACAAGAAAGGTCTAGCAGCACTGCCAGATGATCCAGCGATTCTGTTCAATGCAGGGCTCGCCGCGTTCTCAAGTAAGGACCACGCGTTTGCTTTAGAGTCATGGAAAACCCTCAAGGCCCTTGAGCCGACAGACTGGCGCCTGCGGACCAAGCTTATCCAGGCTTACCAAGCACTGAACAGGCTTTCAGAACGCGATGCTGAACGTACACAGCTGTTTGAAATGTGGAAATCCGGTAAGCCTGCGGAACTCAAGGAACAATCTAAATATTGTCGCGAACAGTTTGAAGTCAAGGGCAAGAAGGTGATGGCGTTCGAACATTTTGAGTTAAAAGGAAATAGAGCGCTCCGGTACGTTTTTATTATTCTCAACGAAACTGAGGATGAGGAAGCGTGGAGAATTTCCCTGGGATCATACGATACAACAAACGCAGTTTGGCGTGAGATGAGAAAGCCTCCACCCAAAGAAGGCGAACGGTTGTTTCATCTCGACGGGTATTTCAACAATGGCGGTCACGCAACATACGGGATGTATTTTCCCGAACCTTCGTACGATGACACCCGCAACAAGGTGATTCAGATCCTCTCCGGCTCAAGTACTCCCTTTTCGACCACGACACCTACTGGACCCAGGCCCGAACCAAAACCAACACCATAATTGGTTTGCTGCGACTAGTGTAGAGTGCGACGTGGTTACATTAATTTAGATCAGATCCAATAAATCGCGACTGACTCTTCTGTGTTGGTGAGCTGCAAATTTCATTGTTAACAGTTCTTCTTCGCCGTTCGTCTAAGTTAAAGGACTGAAAGCCGCCGCTCATTTAATTGAGGCTCGCAAACTGAAGTGTCGTGTCGAACTGTAAGGCTTGCGGTTTTCCTGAAGTGAACCAGTTTCCATCGCTCTTACTCGATAACTTTGAGTCGACCAACTAAGACTACTCACCCAGTTCTTAGACCTAAATCGAACGCGTCTCACTTACTGAGCTGAAAGGACACGCATGAACTCCGCACTGAACACTACCCGTCTCAAATATCTCTTGTTCGTACTTTTCAGTTCAGTTTTGGTGACCACTTCACAAGCGCAAGTTCTTGAGAAGGAGAAAGTCGTCGCTGCTACTGAACGCGCCTTTCAGAAGGCGGCTCAGTCCGTTACGGGATCTGCTCCGGGGTGCGCACTTGGCGTTTCTCTTGAAGGACGATCAGTTTTTGAAAAGGCTTTTGGAATGGCCGAGATCGAACACGGAATTCCAAATACACCAGAGACTATTTTTGAGTCTGGCTCAGTCGCCAAGCAATTCACAGCAGCGTCCATCGTGTTGTTATCGTTGGAGAACAAACTCTCTTTGGATGATCCGGTCAAGAAGTACATTCCCGAACTGCCAGATTACGGTTCGCCGCTGACAATCAGGCATCTGTTGAATCACACTGCCGGGCTTCGCGACTTTGGTTCCGTCCTGGCGCTGACCGGAGTTGGACGCGGAAGTCGCGTCGTGTCACAGGAACTGGCCTTCGATGTGATCGTCCATCAGCAAGCGCTCGACTTCACTCCAGGAGCAGAGTACTCGTACAGCAACAGTGGCTATACGTTGCTTGCGACCATTGTTGAACGAGTTTCGAAACAGAAGTTTCCGGCATTCACCGATGAGAAATTCTTCAAACCACTCGGCATGACAAACAGCTCATGGCGTGACGACTATCAACGCCTGGTTAAGGGTCGAGCCCAAGCTTACTCGCGTCGTGCACTTGGTGCACCGTGGCGACTCGAGATGCCGATCATGAACGTCTATGGCAACGGCGGGATGTTGACCACGGTCGGAGATTGGCTCAAGTGGAATGCAATGCTCGACTCACGCTCGATGGGCGCTCCACTCGTTGCAGCATTGGAAACAGTCGGCGTCCTCAACGATGGACGCAAGATCACGTACGCACTGGGTGTTGTAGTTGATCAATACAGAGACATGCGCCAGGTGTCGCACAGTGGAGCGACAGCAGGTTACCAAACTTACTTAACGCGTTTGCCGGATCAGAAGCTATCAGTGGCAGTGCTGTGCAATGGTCCGACTCCGGCCTCACCTGTCCTGGCTAACGGTGTACTCAGCGAGATTTTTGGTCCCGCGCCGACTCCACCACAACCAGAGTCGGTGGAGATGAAAGCGGAAGAGTTGCAGAAATATGTGGGCCTTTGGCGCGATCTGAAGACGCATTCACCTATTACATCAACACTTGAAAATGGCGTATTGAAATTCAATGGTCGTCCGGCGAGTCCTCAAAAAGATGGTTCGTTTATGCTCGGGACATCTCGGATCACGTTCAAGTTTGGACCAGATGGCAAACCGGTCTCCGGCGAACGGAACGCCGATGGCGACATCAGCCGAGTTGTTGCTGACCCAGAATGGAAGCCCACGCCAGCGGAACTCAATCAATTCGCTGGTGAGTGGTACAGCGAAGAAGCACAGTCGTACGTTCAGTTTGTAGTGGAGGGCGACAAGGCCTTTATCGTCCAGCGTCCCACGACAAAACTCCCGGCCAAGCCACTTTATAAGGATCACTTCGCAACTGAAAACTTCGTGCTGTGGGTCACTCGTGATGCGTCGGGGATGATAGATAAGCTCCACGTAGGCGGATCACGCCTGCGAGACATTACATTCGTTCGCAGTCGACGATGAAGCTGCTGTAGAGATTCTTGTTCGTGATCTTTGGCGTCTCTGCGTCTTGACGTGCGGCAGCGACGTGAGCTTTAGAGCAGGTTAGAACACTTGCAGATCCCGTCCGGAAAGAACCTTACCTTTGTAGTAACGACTCATCTCTTCCATGAGCGACTCATCAGTCATACCCCAGAAAAGTTGATGATAAAGAATCAGCAGTCCCGGCTTTGCTCGTGCCGCCAGTTCGCCGAGTTCGCGCGATGAAGTGTGAAAGTTCGAGTGATATTTCTGCCACTTCGGCGGGCGAGTTTTGAATCCGGCTTCAGAATAGACCTCGTGAATCAACACATCACAGCCATTACAGTTCTCAACGACACTCTCACTCGGCGCACAGTCTCCGGATATTACGATCTTCCGATCAGGGGTTTCGAAACGAAATCCATAAGCCTCTTTCCATGATCCGTGACGCACTCGAAATGCAGTTACCCTGACGTTCTTGTCCTGGTAAATCAAGCCGGGCTTGATCTCGTGGGCATTAACCTGCGCCCCTTTTGGATCGGCGCCTTCTAGTCCTTTCACTCGCATATCAATGTCTTCAGCATAGGCAGCTACGACATGCTTCGTCATCGACTTAATGCCCTTCGGTCCATAAACCTCGAGCGGTTCTTTTCTATCCATCACCCACGTAGTGAAGATCAAGTCTGAATATCCCACGGTATGATCTGAGTGAAGATGAGTTACGAACGCTCGGGTTAGCTTGGAAACCGGTCCCATGGCTCCCGCACGTTGTGCTGCCGCAGCACGTCGAACAACACCTGGTCCAAAGTCGATCAGGTAAGGCTGGTCATCGACGATGATTGCGACCGCTGGTCCAGATCTCTCCGGATCGGTAATCGGAGTTCCCGTACCCAACAGCACGATCTTCGTTCGGGACGTTTGCGCTTGTGTTTGAGCAGTCGCCAGTTGAGCAGGGACAAACCGCGCCGTCGAGCAAACGAGCGCGCAAAGTGTAAAAGCTAAAAGTGAAAATGTTCTCAGCAATGAAGTGTCCTGACGGATTTCAAACTTACAGGCAGGTGATGAAGAGGTCAACCAGGTTTGAAGCAGTACTTTGAGACTCGAGATGAGGTTGGAACCCGCAATCCCTTCAGTGACGCAAAGGGATCAAAGTCTCCGCTCTTGTCGGAGCGCACGCGTCCTCGCGTGTTGTATGAACTGAAGCACTCTCCGACCGACGTGTGCAGGCGAGGGTACCTGTGTTGCTACTTCGAAGCTCGGGGAACATAAACAAAATCATATGCAAGGAGCCACGTCTTTCCGCCGTCTAGCGATCTCTGGGAGAACTGACGGACCCGTCGCTCCGGCAGTGTGCTTAGAGTCATCCGTCGCATCACCGTTGCGCCGTTGTTCCTGTGAGTGACGCCTTCGAGATGTAGCGAACCATCCTTAAACGAACCATTAAACTCGCTTACGGTACCACTGTTATCAACCCAGGTTTGTCTCCATTGCTTCAGCGCGGAGTCGTAAAACGTGAAGCTCTTGCCTTCAAACGCTGCTCCCTGGGAGTAGTTTTCAAAAATCACACAACCGCCGAGGATGCGCTGAATACTACTTGCCGCGACTTTCTCACCTTCACTCGTTACGTCCCAGTCGCCAACCCAAAAATCCAATTGACGATATTCCGAGACGGACTCGCATCGAGGCTGCTGCGTCGATGCTTGTTGTGAAGTGAATGAAGAAGCAAGCGCGAGGAAAGCGGATAGAAGGTAATGTGGTAGTTGGACCATTACTACTTCCCGGCAGCGACGGGACTCCACATCAAGTGAGTCACGCGCCACGTACCTGAATCACACTTCACCATTGCAAGGAACTTATCGTTGATCATCCTTGATGCACCGTCTGTCATGACGATCACTTTTCCTTCTGTTTCTCCACGCACGAATCCGAGATCGCCGTTCCCTTTTGCTTCAACTGCTACCATCGACAAGGAGAGCTTGGCAGACTCAAAGATCTTCCCGTAGTGAAGTCTCAGGGCCGTCTTCCCTTCGATTGTGCTTCCCTGCGGTGGTAGCAAGACGGCATCGTCCGAGTAGCACGCAAGTAGTCCTTCGAGATTGGCCGAGTTGTCATTGTCCACCAGGCAGGCAACAGCAGATCTGAGTGGCGCACTGCCCTGGGTACACGATCCTTTGTTTGACTGATAAGCACCAACGGCTAAGGCTAAAAAGATCAAGACACCCAGAAGCGCCACTAAGCGAACTGTGTTATGTAGCGACAAAGGGACTCCTAGCTACTGGCTGCTCGGTTGACTGTTAGTGCGCCGGATGTAGATGGCGTCCCACGAGGTGGTCCAAGTCTTCCCACCGTCGCGTGAATCGTCTTCGGTGTGTCTTAAGCGATTCGGCTCAAGATTGTAGAAAGTTACGCGCGTCATGACGGTCGTACCGTTAGGCGCATATACATGTCCGGTATAGCGCATGGCACCGTCTTTGTACTCACCTGTCATCTCCCAGATGGTCTGATTGCTATGAATGTAAGTTTGTCGCCATGTTCCAAGAATAGGATTGAAGAAGTTCATTCCCTTCCCAGTTTGACCACTGTTGGCTTTCCAGTTCTCGAGTATCAAACAACCTTCTTCGAGTCGTTGAATGTTATTGACGCCAACCGTCTGGCCGCTAACTTGAACGTCCCACTCACCAACCCAAAAATCAAATTGTCGTGCTTTCTCTGAGCTCTGACATGGATAAGCCGCGCGACGAACCGACTCGACTAGTTTTGAATAACGCGGATCGGATCGTAGAGCAGCGAGATTCGGATCGTTCTCGAGTCGGGCCAGCTGTCCAAAACCTGCGTTGGAAGCAGCCGTCAAGTTTTCAAAGGCTTTGTCCTTTTCATTCAGCTTGGCGTAAGCGGAACCGAGTAAGTACATCGCTTGCGGTCCTTTCAAAATCTCGACAGCTTTTCGAAGAGGCTCCACAGCTTCCTGGTACTTATCGAGACTGATCAATGAACTACCCAGGCGGACCCAAGCTTGGCCATTCTCCGGTTCCGCCTTCGTGAGTGCTGTGTAGGCAGTAACCGCTTCTGGCCATTTTTGACTTTGAAAAAGTTTGGCAGCTTCGATAGCCGCCTGAGATGGTTGTGGGGTTGCTGGGGCAGATGCTGTCTGCGCTGAAATTGGTTGAGTCAACACGAACAGTGCAAAGGCTAAAGTCGTTGCAATCTTGAGATATCTCGACATGATGCTCGGTCCTTCCGCGGCCATGAAGCCCGCTGATGATCTGCAGTCCTACTAACTGGGGCCGCAAGCATACGAGAAAAGCCAAGCCAAAATCCTCAGCGAGTCGCTCAAAAGAAATCAATTTTTCTCAAAGGATGGGAAACAGCAGAATGTCAGACGGTAGTTGCCTGTTGAGATTGTTCGAGTTCAAGTCGATCAATCAATGCCTGGAATCGAGGATGACTTCGTAATGCATCAAGGAATGGATCGATCCTGAGAAAAGGTATCCACGCAGCTCTTTCCGTGTAGGCTTTTTCGAGGTAGTCCAACGCGCGGTCGGGATCACCGAGTCCTATATAAGCAATCGCCAGAATAAATGGTGAAACATACTGCCGGTCTGACATCGCTTTGAGCTCGCCAAGATGCGTTAACGCTTTCTCGCGGTACCCTCCCAGCGCGAGGGAATAGATTAATAGCGCAGTGCTCTGCTGTGGGTAGTCCGACTTTATGACTCGCTCCAAAGTAGGTATAGCCTCAGGGTATTTCCCTTGTTGGGCCAGTGAGGCGCCAAGATAATAAAAACTCTGTACAAATCCATCGTCCATCTCCAGCGTTTGCTCAAACTGCTCAATAGCTTCATCGAACTTTCGCTGATAATAAAACGGCATTCCAAGTATCGTATTCAAAGTGAGAGAACTGGGATCGAGTTTCTGTGCCTGTTTTATTCTCAACATCGCATCGCTAAATCGGCCCTGTAGCATGAGGTACCAGGCATACCAGTGATATCCATTGGAGTAGTTCGGATTCAGTGCGATGGACCGTTGGTAATGTCGTTCAGCTTTGATCCAGTTCCATTCATAGAAAAGTGCAACCTCACCGAGGGACGCATGAGCTTCGGCGTTGGTCTTGTCTACCTCAAGGGCTCTTTCAGCAGCCTCCTTGCCTTTCGGGAAAGCCTCGTGAGGAGACATGTAGAGATACTCGCCGAGAAGAACGTAAGAGTCGGCAACCCCAACATGAGCCAGCGCAAAAGTGGGATCTACCTTGCAGGCTGCGGCGGCATATTCAATACCACGCTTCATTCCTTCTTCGGTTCGTTGATCCCAGAAGTAGCGCCCCTTGATGTAAAGCTTTTGGGCCTCAACATTGGCGGTATAAGTCCTTGTGAACTGCTTCTTTTCTTCAACACCAAGTTCGAGCGCCAGGGCATTCGAAACCTGCTTTGCAATCGAATCCTGCACAGTAAAAAAATCTGTAAAACTCTCGTTGAAGTTATTGGCCCAGATGGTCTCCCCATTAGAGACTCGCGCAAGTTGGACGTTTAAGCGGATACGATCCGCCGCACGCTGAACAGTGCCGTCCAAAACTGCATCAACACCCAATTGCTTGCCGGCAGCAATGGGATCCTGTTCGAGATCGGAAAACTTCAGGATGGACGTTGTAGGTCGTACTGCAATCTGACGGAGAGAACTCAGCTTGGTAATCAACGCATCAGTAATTCCAACGCCGAGGTACGACTCATCACGCTCGACGCCCAACATCTTGAATGGGAGGACTGCAAGTGAATCGAAAGTAGTCTTACTTTCAACTTCAGCTGCCGGCTTCGTAGAGTCAGGTCCTAACGCCCTCACCTTTGCGACGAAGCGATAACCTTGTGAGGGGATAGTTACAAAGTACTGATGATCGTGAGGTGTTTCGCCAAACAGTTTCCGTAGTAGAAAAATATTCTGCGTGAGATTGCCCTCTTCCACAGTGGTATTGGGCCAAATGAGTTTCATCAACTCTTCCTTGGTCAGCAACCGACCGCTGTTCGTGACAAAGACAAGCAAGGTATCAAAGACTTTCGGAGTCAACTGAACGGGTTGGCCGTCACGGAACAATAGACGTTCGTTCGGCAACAGTCGAAAGGAATCAAACTCATAACTGACAGAATGTTCGCTGGTCATCGATTTGTAGACTAATAACTAATAGTCGGAGTCTAAAGCAATCATCACTGTAGATGCTACGAAGAGTTCGCGGACCGTTTGTGCAATTCCTTCGATGCCCGATAGGTCTGCGATGGTGTCCCAGTTGTTGAAAGATTTGGATCGAAATTGCAAATTCCTTGTCCTCGTTGATGAAACGCTGCTTGCGCTGCATAGGTTGCGTCACGATCAAAATTTGCAGGGACGAGAATTTGAATCCGATTAATAAAGTGGATAGGGCGTAACAAGATCAACCGCAATTGTTTTCAGGTGAGCTGTTGATCTGAGTGAAGTACATCTCTCCGTGACCTCCGCGTTCTTTGGCGAGCGAACAAAAGCGCGGGACCATTCCTTTAGAAAGTGAAGACGCCTCCGGTTTCCCGAAGGCGTCCTTAAACCCGAGCTTGATTTTGACAAGCTAAAAACTAAATCTAACAACCAACTGGACCAGGCGTCCGCCTGGATCATTTGTAGTTGATAGATCCTGATAACCCGAGGTCATTCGTCCAAAGTTAGAAGACGTGAATCCGGTAAGCGAATTAACGTCTGCGCCCGGAGAACCCACGAGGAAATTGATGTTGTTGAAAGCATTGAGAAACTCTCCCCGAAGTTCAAGGTTCATGCTTTCGCCGAATTTCAAATGCTTCGCGACACTCAAGTCAGAACGGAAGAACGATGGTCCTTTGAGAATCAGATTTGTAAATCCACAACCCCCACCAATCGTGGGTGTAGCCAGAGTAGGAACATAACCAAAACTCTGCTGGCAGTTTCCATATCCGGCAGGAGCGATGAACCGACCTTGAGGGGTTCCCTGTGTATAAGCAATCGAGGCAGTGCTCGGTTGACCCGTGACCTGGTTGATCGCGACACCAAGGTTAAAAGACTTGACTGTGTTTTCTCGAATATCTTTTGGCAGAACATAAACAAAACCATCAGGGTCTCGGTAAACACCAACTGCCTCTTGAAGTTCTTTTCGGGTCATACCTACCAGATTCACATTCCCCAAACCAAACGGGTTGCCGCTCTGGATTCGAATGTTTCCATTTAACGCCCAGCCTCCAACCAAACCTTCAACTAATCCGCTCGCACCACTCATGAATTTTTGACCTCTTCCTACGGGCAATTCGAAAATGAAATTGGTCTTGAAACCATGAGTGATATCGAAGGGACTGTTCCCCTTTTTCAGGGAAGGATCGCGCAACGTATTCGGTTGATCGAACACCGACCCACTACTGGCGAAAGTGTTTGCCAACGCTTTACCAAATGTGTAACTGCCCTGGATCAGCAAACCATTTGATAGACGGCGACGCAGTTCAATTGTCATAGCATCGAACCAAGACTCACCGCCGTTACTAACCTCGAAACTACCGCCACGCTTTCCCGGATTAACCAGAAAATGGTTGTAAGGGAACAGCGGGGTTGTTCCGGTTCTTCTGTTGTCAAACGCCGTGCTCGATAAGTTTGAGCCAAAAGTGAGCGGCGCAGGATTTAGGGGATTCATCGTGTTGTAGTAAGTGTTCGACCTGAAGTTCGCATTGGTGTAGTTGGCGGGATTAGTAGATGCGGTCGCTGCTAACCCTTGAAAATAGCCAAGCGTGATTGGTAGAGGACTGGTTCCAGTACCATCACCGAAGTACGCGAAGTTCGCCTGACAGCCTGGGTTCGCTGTAGGGTTTAGACCAGACTGACAGCGGTTTGCAGCAATGTTGGCAAGCAAATTTCCCTGCGCAAGTTTCCACTCTGCGAAAACCCCATTTTCGATGATGTTCAATTCGTTTAGGTCCACCTGTCGCCATAGTTTGCGACCACGATTTCCAACGTACCGAACTTCCACGACAGTATCCGCATTGAGTTCACGCTGCAGACCGATGGTCCATGAATTGACGTATCCGATTTTTAGATCCTGTACAAATCCGTTCACCGCATCGGTAAGCAAACCGGTATTTGGATAGACCGGCGTACTCGGGAAAGCCGGCGGAGCAAACGGCCCTTGCCTGAGATAACTACCAACCGGCAGATTCTGTAGTGTCAGATTTCGATTCGTGGTAAGTGTGCCTCCAGGGTTTGCTCCAGTCACTGCGGTGAACACACCGATCCCTTCCCGGTTGTAGGCTCTGGAAAAACCTCCGCGAATGACCGTTTGACCATTACCGGTGAGACGCCGCAGGAAGCCACTCTCAAAGTTTGGAGTGTAGGCAATGCCGAAGCTTGGAGCGAAGTTGCTGTAGTCGGAGCCATAAGTAGTGCTGCCGGTTCCAAAGGAGGTATAAGCCGAAGGTGAGCCGGTCAGCGTACCTGGCTTGAAGAGATTTCCCTCGCCCGATTCACCAAAGAGTCCTGCATAGCTGACCGTTGCTGCAGTATCGTTGAGTGCTTCGTAAGGTTGCTGTACTTCCCAACGCAATCCAAAACTCAGCGTCAGATTTGGTCTTATTCGCCAACTGTCCTGGGCAAAGAAACCAAATTCCTCCTGCTTAACACGACTTTGTAGATCGCCCAGGTATGTGTACTTCAACGTTTCTTCATCAAGGCGCGCGTTAGCATTGACGGCAGTGAGACGTCCCGACAGCATGTAATAGAGTTGCGCCGCTACTGATTGTTGCGTGGAGGGCAAGGAACTGAAGGCATTGAAACCTGTTGGATCGAGGGTGGAGCTCACGGTAAAGACTGCCGAGGGTACCGCGGTGAGAGTCTGATTCCAGTAAGTAATCTTAGTGAAGCTGCCACCGAAGTTTAGTAAGTGATCGCCTTTAACCCAGGTCAAGGTGTCGCTAAATTGCCTGACCGGAGTATGGCGTCTAGTGGCGGCAGTCGTGGCGGTTGCGGTACTAAGCGTGAATCCTCCTGAGCTGAAGTTTCCGAGGCTCTGGTTGTAGCCTGCCTGATTCTGAAATTGACCACTGTTAACTTGTGCATTAAAGAGACTCGTACCGCCCTGGATTCCATATCGAGCTTCATTCACAAGATTCGTAGTAATGGTCCAACGCCAGGCGGTTGAGTTTGAAAATCGATTCGAGTCTTGACTGCCAAAGTTTGGAAAGTCCGGAAACGCGGGGTCAGTTGAATTAAGAAAATCGGGATTGGAACGAAACTGTTGATAGTTCCAAACGTTTTCCAAATGGTGTTTCCTGGTCAGATTGAAATCAAGTCGTACTGTCGGAAACTTGCGTTTCTGCGACGCGGTACTAATGAAGGACACCTGTTGAATATTCGGATCACCCGATTCCCTTACATTCAGTCCCGACAAAGAACTTCGAATGCCCGTTAGCAAACCTGAAATTGTCGGATCAGCATTGCTAAACTGCAGGCCCGCAGATGCGGCCAACGCATACACTGGCGCGGAACAAAGTCGTGAAGCCCCAGTACCGCTACACGTGATAGGAGATCCATTGGGTGGCGTGAAGGAAGTAGAAAAGAATCGGTAGATACCTGACTGAGCTTCCGGGCTCAGAATATTCTTGTTCCGTATAGTCCTTTCGGGTAAGTGAAACTCCTCATAGTTAAGGAAAAAGAACGCTCGATCGTTTCCTTTGAACAAACCCGGAATGGTGATTGGTCCACCAATCTTACCGCCAGGTTGATTCAATAGGATTCGGTTTTGTGGCGCCTTGCCAGTCACTGGATCGGGCGGCAGGTCACGGTTGTTGAACCAGTAGTTTGCATTCAAAGCCGGATTGCGGTGATACCAGTAGAGTCCACCGTGATAGTTGTTTGTCCCACCCTGCGTAACAAACTTTACTTGCACGGCACCTTCGGCTGCACTTTCGGCGCCTGGGTTTGATGTTGATACCGTCACTTCGCTGATCGCATCGGTGCGAGGGCGAATGAATGTGAAGAAGCCATCGCTTGATTTGCCAAGATTGTCCTGAACATTGAGGCCATCCATAGTTATGTTCAGAGCTCCTTTAGGGAGACCGTTAATTGACGATTGCCTCGGCCGGCCCACCGTGCTGGTTCCCGGCATTGCCAATACCAAATCAAGCGCATCGCGCGACGCAGTCGGGAGATCTGTAATCTGGCGTCCAGTCAATGTAGTGCCAACCGTCGCAGATTGAGTCTGGAGCAACTCACCTCCACCAACGACAGTGACAGTCTCGTTGGCAGAACCAATCTCCAAACTCACATTGATGCTCGAAGGTTTTCCCACATCGATCTTGATGCCGGTCACCAGCGCATTCTTAAAACTCTGTGCTGAAATTGCTGCTCTATAGATGCCGGATGGAAGTGAAGGAACGTAGAAAACTCCTTCGTCATTTGTTTGCGCCGTGAACTCCTGATTTGTAGCAACACTCGTTACCACCACAGTTGCGCCGGCGACTACTGCGCCTTTGGGATCGGCAACCGAACCGGACAGCGATCCGGTTGCACCCTGACCAAGTGCGAAGATGGTGTGACAGGCAACGAGCAAAAAGGCAAAGAGGTATTTGGGAGTAGTGTCTCTCATTCGCAGTCCTCCGTTGAGACTTGAGCTGAACTATTCGTGTCGATGAAGTTGGACTTCTTAGGTCGAGCGTTTCGTGAATAGGCAATGGAGGTGCCAGCTGGCCTTACACAAATCTGGACAAGGGATTCATCGATCTGAATACAACTTGGGAGTAGGACGTCAGAACGTTGCGTAAATAACTGACGTTAACGCACTAAGCCGTTGGGCTGAAGGTTGTGGACCATTGAAGCTAGAAGGATTTTGAAGGTGAGTGAGAAGAGAGCGTGGAATAATTCAACGGCCACTTACTAGTCAAGACTAGATAATTTCTATCTAGTTTCGCTTGTTCCATCGCGCTCGGCTTTGCGCAAAAGTCAGACAAGTCGGGGGAGCTTGGATTCATGACGATCCACGAAACCACACGAACCAACACGAACCAAAAACAGTTCCGACTCGAGCCAGTGATGCAAATGACCAAAATTGAAAAACTTTGAACTCCTACTCAGGAATTTTGAGGACGCGTTCGTTAGCATGATCGGGCGCTTTGAAATAATCATGGGAGTTAAGCCGATATGAGTGCTCTTGCACCTGATCAAGCAACTTTGGAAACCGCTCTCTTGTTGAAGATACAAGAGTTGCGAAATATGGCTCGCACCATTATGGAAGATATGGACGACATCCATGCCGCATCAGTCACTGAGGTGAAGGATGGAATCGACATTTCCAAAGAAGTGCGACGGTTCGAAGTCAATTTGATCAAACGCGCATTGCTTGTTAGCCACGGCCAGCAACTCCGCGCCTCTCGTCTCCTCGGTCTAAAACCCACCACGCTTAACGCAAAAATCAAACGGTATGAAATAAGAGTTTGACGTTACCGGAAGACATATGAGTACAGCCGCCGAGCTTCTTCTTGCTATTGAGGCGGAAGAGCACAGTCATGCTTTGAACTATGCAGCTGAGTCTTCATCAAGTCGGACTCAACTACCTATTCTTGCCACTGCGAACGATGTTCGTGAACTCGTTCAGTTCCTGAAGAAACGTCCTTTTGGAGTGAGCATCTCGGATATATCCCAACCCATCAAGAAGAGAGTTTTCTTCCCGAAGAAGGTCGCCGCTTATGAATATTGGCGCCTGGTAACTCGGTCTGGCGAACACTTGAAGCTCTCGCAACTCGGATGGGAATTCGCAAGATCGTTAGAGCCTGAAGCGCGCATTTATCGCACCTTGCTCTCCGAGACACCCGCTTATGTTGAAGTACTCGCCTGGACACTTGATCAGCGAATCGACGTCATCGCTCACACGGATGTGGTGTCTTTCTGGGAGGAGCATTGCCCAGAATTTTTGTTGCACGCCGATGGAAAGACAGCCTTCGCAACGGCAGTCTGCTTCTTTCATCTATGTCAGGCTGCGGAGTTGGGCACGATGACTATCGGAAAACGAGGACAACCGGCTCGCTTCCGAATCCTGCGTGATGAACTCTCAACGTACCTCGAACAACGACTACAACAAGATTCTATCGGCAACACTTCACTTGTTAACCACGACGGCGTCGATCGCAGCATCAGCCTGCGCAGAAAAGAGCAGTCGCTACAAACTAACTCGCGACGAATCTTGATTTCGCAAGGGAACAGCGAAGAGACCAGCAAACGAATCATCGAGCTGGTGAACCTTGAGGGAATCTCGTGCGATGTAGTGGTCAGAGCCACGGAGTCACATGGACTGATCTCCAGAACGACTGTTGAGGTCATGAGGCGTTGCGACAGTTGTGTAATCTTAATTACTCATACAGACTTCGAAACTCCTGAAACGCTCATAACTACACTCCGAAGCGAAATCAATGCAGCATCAGTTCTCTACGATGGACGAGTCCTTCTCATATCGCCCAAAAGTGTGCGGGTTCCTACGAGTCTAACAGACGTAAACTGGTGTGAATTTGATGAAGCAGAGATAACCTGGGAATCGGCAGTGTGCTTGATGAAGAAGCTCAAAGAATTTGTGACTAGCTGAGTTCAATTCCGCGACGACGACTTTTCCAGCTTCCTCGAGGCCTTTTTCAGCTTACGACTCAACTCTGCAATTGCCCGCATGTCGCGTCCTGCACTCGCGGCCTGCTGAGCGTCAATTACCTTTTCCTGCTTAAAGATCGGGTTATTCACAAAACGTGTAACCACGCCATCAAATGCCAGGAGGCTCGCTCTAAGTTGATCTGCAGTAGAGATCTCGGGCCACGATTCCTTCTTCTCATCTGAATCATCAACAGGCAACAGTAAGCTTGATTGCAACCGACTCGCTCTGGCTCCAATGCCTGAAAGGAGTTCGGACGCGCATTTGAAATCTACCTGCTCGTGAACGCAGGATGTCATCAGTTGATTATTCAAGACTTGCAAGTTCTTGAAGTCGTCGTTGATTTGTTTCAAGGTTGCCTGACGAGCAGCAGTGTCTTCAACGCTTAAGATTGGTTTCCGCAACAGCAGGTTGTCCATTTCCTGCCTGTTGCTTTGGCGGATCACTTCTCTTGGTTGTACGTTTTGCGCTGCGGACAGCAGGGGAAAAGTCGAAAGCATCAATACGAATCCAATGACTCTTAGCATTCTCTTATCCAATTAAGAAACAATGGATACTTTCTCTGCGTGACCTTGGCGAACTCTGTGACTCGGCGGTTTGTGGAACGAAAGCATTTCTTACCGCAGAAAAGCAAAGAGCGCCTGAGGTTACTCAGAGCATTGTTCAAAAAGAATCTTTACTGTCAAAAAAGCATATTTCAGACGAGGATGCTGCGGTGCTCGTACAAACCTCTTACCCCAAGCATCCTCGCCTTGCCGCTAAACAAATTAGAAGTCGTACCTCAGCGCGAGTTGAATGACCCGAGGATTACTTAGAAACACATTCTCGGGCCGATTGAACTTGGCCGCACCCGGATTCGACAAACTAAGGTTCGCTGCATTGATTGTGTTTAGTTGTCCAACAGTGACTGTAGTGACTGGCTGAACATCGTTTGGCGAACCTGGGATGTACTGTGGATGGTTGAAAGCATTGAAGAAATCAGCTCGCACCTGAAGGCGTCTTGTTTCTCCCAAGCGAAAATTCTTAAAAACTGAAAGATCGAAATTGTTGATTCCAGGCAATTGCATGGTGTTGCGTGCGGAGTTGGTAATAGCACCAGATCCGGCCCGAATGTACTCTGCGGTTGGATTATCAGCGAGGTAACCAACTATTGGACCAGCACCTGCTGTTCCGCACGCGGCGATTCGACAAAGTGCAGTTACCGTACTGCCTGTTCCGCGAACGCCATTCGGATTTCGAATCGAACGATCGCCGGCAGCATCGCCGTTGAGGTTCGAGTCGATACCTGATAGGACCGTCGCTCTTTCACCAGACTCAGCGGTGTAGGTTCCCGCGAAACTCCAACCACCCATAATGCCACGCACAAGATCATTTGAAGTGGTCTTGAAGAATGGCACCTCGTAGATGAACGAAGTAACAAACCGGTGTCGACGATCCAACGCTGAGTCGGCACGCTCGTTGGAGATGTTCTGGAAGTCTTCCACGCGACGCGGGCTGAGTACTGTTGAATTAACTTCAGCTGTCGCGTCATCGATCAAATGACTCCACGTGTAAGCAGCCGTGAGCTGAACGCCATCGACGAATCGTCGCACAAGTTGAAAAGAAGCTCCGTGGTAGGTGGAATTGCCATTGGAGAGAAACGCGGTAATGGATCCAGGGTTAGTGAAACCGGCGGCCTCATATCGAGGCTCAAAGCTTGAACGCGCCTGAACTTGATCCAGCGTTAATGTTAGTGCATTGAGCTGGGCTTGCGACGGTGCTGTCAAAAACGTCGGCAGTCCCGATAGACCGTTACCGACCTTGCTTTGCCGGTTGATGCGACTCTGGGCGAGAAGGTTAACGCCTCGAGTTCCAAGGTAACGAAACTCTACTGAGTAGTCATTCCCAAACTGACGTTGAAAACTACCGGTCCAAGTCAACGCGTAAGGGACTTCCTGGTCAGCGATAAAGGCCGTAGTCGCAGCCCGTGCAGCAGCAGCGTTGGTGCCGGTCGGCAGCAACACGTTACGAATCCCACCGCTTCCGAGGTAATTCGGTGTGTACAACCCGGCCGTTTGATCGATGGTTTGTTGGGCTTGCGGCGGGAGCGAAAGAATGTAGAGGTTGTCGAAGATGTAGTCGTACGACATGGAGACTCCGACACGAATAGAACTGCGACCATCTTTCCCAAGTACCCTGCCAAGCAGACCATCATTGAAGTTCGGCGAGTAAGCAAGCCCTAACCTTGGTCCAAAGTTTTTTGTTTGCGCTGTCGGCTCGTGAAATTCAATCAAGCCAGGCACTGATGCAATGGAATTCAGCGCCTGTTGTTTGGTACCGGCGGGCGGTTGCTGGTAGGAATAGTTCAAACCAAGGTTAAGAGTTATGTTTGGTCGGACCCGCCAATCGTCTTGCGCAAACAGGTACAGAATCTTCTGGTCTCCGTAATAAACAACATCACCAACACTTCGTTGCGCGAGAAAATCAGGTCTCAGATCGAAAAAGTAGAACCGCGCTTCTGAGTATTGATAGTGGCCGCGCGATCTTTGGGTGAACGTCTGTGGAGAAATTACCTTCCTAAAGTCTCCACCAAACTTTAACGTGTGATTACCAGCTACGTAGGTGACGTTGTTGACCACCTGGTAGTTGTTCTCGATTCCAGTTTGCGGGTACGACTGGGGTGGACCGATATCTAATCCAAGATCAAACAACTCGACATTCGGAAAGGTCGTGTCGAGACCTGGAAAACGAAACGGGGTGGTAACCGGGAACGAACCGTCAGAACGTCGATAAGCCAGTCGCGTTTCGTTAGAAAGCTTAGTGTTGAACGTGTGCAGCAAAGTGTAAGAAAACAGTCGCTGCTTGTTTGGTACCGGTTCGTTGAAGATCGGCAAGCCTGCCAGGCCGGCTCCATAGTTGTCGGTTTGATTCCAGCGAGCTCGGTGTTGCGTTCTCGTACTTTGCGTGAAGTCGATGTTCAAGACGAAATTGTTTTGCTTGTTGAACTGAGGCTGCGACGGCAACTCAACTGTCCCAACCGGAAGTTGCAGGGTGTTGGCAGCAGAACAAACTCCGTTAGTGTCAGGACGAATTCTGCAGAAGTTGATTGTGCCAGCGTTAGCTGTGGTAGCGACCGGAACAAACTGACGATAGATGTCGAGGTTCGTAGCGGACACGCCAGCTGTTCCGGCGACCGTTGCCAATGCTGGACCAGTCAAAGCTGTAATACCGGCGGGCACTGCGCTTGAACCAACGTGCAGTCGTTCATAGGAAGCGAAGAAGAACAGCTTATTCTTTCCACTCCAAACGTCCGGCATTCCTTCGCCAAACTTTGGCAGATAGATGGGGCCACCGACGTTTGCACCACCGCGGAACAGATCGAATCTCGGCAAGAACTGAGTGCCCGGAACATTCGCTTCGCGGACATATTTATCAACCTTCTGTCGGGTGTCGAGCGCATTCAAATAACGATTTCGTACAAAGCCAAAAGCGGAACCGTGATAGTCGTTTGAACCGGACTTGGTCACAGTCAAAAATTGACCGCCACTAGAGTGAGCGAACTCAGCGGAGAACTGGTTCTGTAGCAATGAGAACTCAGCGACGACTTCCGGCGATACGTAAACCTGCGGCCCTGTAACAGACTTTCGATTGTTATCGACACCGTCCACCATGAAGTTGTTGTTACGAGGTCGTTGTCCTCCGATCGACCCGCCGGCGCCAACACCTACACCACCTGAGCTTGTAACGTTGGGTGCGATCAGCGCGAGGTTGTTCACGCCGCCACCAAACGCTCCGCCCACATTCGTTTGGGCCAACTCCACTACCTGACGCTCGCTAAAACTCTTCGAGAGGTTCGCGGTAGTAGTGTCGACAAGTTCAGTTCCACCCGATGTAACTGTCACAGTTTCACCTATCGCACCTATCGTGAGTTGGGCCGACAGATCAGTGGCCTGATTCAGAAGTATTTTTACGTCGGAGATCGTCAGAGTTTTGAAACTCGGAGCCTCGACAGCAAGTTCGTAGTCGTTACCTAAGGGGAGATTCGAAAATTCAAACTGACCAGAGCCAGAAGTTTGTGTCGTGGTGGAAATGGTGGTCGACTTCCTTGTAATAGTCACCTTAGCATTTGCCACTGCGGCTCCATTTGGATCAGTAATAACTCCGCGCACGTTACCCGTCGTAACCTGGGCGTGAACTGATAAAACACAGGCGAGCGCAAATAACATCGCGCTCAACACACGATAAAACTGTCGAAGACTTTGCATAAGGATCTCCCCTTCAAATTCTGAGAATTTCGGCTGTAGGTCGCCGCAGCTTGAAAGGGGCAATGCTTGTGCCCGTTATGCGAGAGGTGTTGAACGTAAGGATTCGTTAGGGAAATCGAGAAATCAGGCGACGCTGGAAACGGAGAGGGCTACGAGCCATATTATTATTTAAGGAGTTTTGGCTTGATAAAACTGGACCATAGTTTAAGAATGTGTTCATGCCTCCAAGACGATCTCGCCTCCTTCGGCTGGTCCTGACCTTGACCGCGATTCCAATGATCCTACTTTGGCTTCCTTCGGTGAGAGGGTTAATGGATGGCAACTCCTACCAATGGGGCAATACTTTCTTGCGTTGGTCGTACGGAGGTTCAGGCATCGGCGGAGATTACTGGCTCAACATTGTTCAGCTTGTTTTCTGCTTGTGCCTTCTGTACCTGGGGTGGCGTGGTGCTCGACCACCGTTCATCTGGATGTTGCTCTTATGGAATCTAGCCCAGGCGGCGAACGCTTTCTATAACGCACTGGTCTTCCCGGATAGTTACCGCTTTCAAGGCGACACGCTGGGTATAGATCTATCCCTGGCGTGGGTTGGACCAACTTATTTTGCCGTCATAGTAGTACTCTCGTTGATCTGGGCAATTCGGAATCGTAACTCTCGCGAGTCACAACCTTACTGGTCTCGCACTAACACAGTTCTGCTCGCGATCTTCCTGGGAATTATCCCTGTACAGTTTGTTCTGTTGCGTTTCGGAATCCCTCATGGAACGTCAGATCAAATTGGCGTACTGTTAACCATCGTCCAATGGGCCATACTCAACTGGGCGCTCGCAGCAAGAGGCAAGAGTACGGCGACCCGACCATTAACAAACTAATTTGAGACTTGTCGCGCGTCTGCCGTTCGACACAAAACTCTAGCTTTCAAAATCAACCTGGCGCATAGTAAGCGCCGTCTGTCTTCCCAACCACCTACGCTTTACTCCTTTTTGGAGAAAACTCCATGAACACGATAATCCAGGACCTTCGGTACGCAGTTCGCAAACTGGTCCAACGACCGGCTTTTACAATAACTGTAATCTTACTTCTCGCTCTCGGTGTCGGAGCAAACACAGCGATCTTTTCGGTTGTGAACTCGGTTCTGCTCTCACCTTTGCCTTACGACAAGAACAACAGGCTGGTCGTCGTAAAAGAGACAAACCCCGAGAAAGAACTCAAACCTGACAATGTGTCACCCGGCAACTTCCTGAGTCTCCAAAAAGACGCTTCATTGTTTGAGAGTGTTACCGCCTGGTATCAAACAGCCGCAACACTTCAGGACGATCGTGGTGCGGAACAGGTTGCGTCTGCTCAAGTATCTGTCGATTTCTTCAAAGTGTTTGGAGTACAGCCAACGCTGGGGAAAGTGTTTCCCAGTGGAATAACGGGAGTGGCTTTCGCGTCAGGTCGATTTGTGAGCGGTGAACGCATCACCGTGATCAGCAACGGACTTTGGAAAAGACGTTTCGGGGCAGATCCGAATGTGATTGGTAAGAAGGTGACACTCAATCGGAACGAGTGGGAGATTATTGGTGTCATGCCCGCAGACTTTGATGTAAGTCGCAAAGACACCGATCTATGGGTTCCCTGGGACATCGCAGGCACTTACAACTCAACGAGGTTCCCCCAAGGTCCTCCACGCGACTGGCGTTTCCTGAATGCTGTCGGTCGACTCAATGAAGGAGTTGGTCCAAAAGAAGTACAAGCTCGACTTGCATCTTTCTACAGCGGACTTGCCGAACAGTACCCGACAACTAATCGAACCTGGAGCATGACTGCAGTTCCACTCTACGTCGAAGTTGTGCAGTCGAGTCGACTGACTTTGTTTGTCCTGCTGGGTGCTGTTGGCATGGTGTTGTTGCTCGCGTGTGCAAACATTGCCGGATTAGTTTTGGCCCACGCTACAAATCGCCAGCGTGAGTTCGCTTTGAAGTTGGCCCTCGGCGCTTCCCGCGCGAGGCTAATACGTCAATTACTCACCGAGAGTCTTTTGCTGGCGCTCGTTGGGAGTTTCCTGGGCGTGGCGGTCTCGTGGCTGTGGCTTGATGTGTTGCTCTCATTCGCGCCGGCAGATACACCCCGACTCTCCGAGGTAGCGATCAACTGGCAAGTGTTAGTGTTTGCCCTTGGTCTATCTTTGGGCGCCGTCCTCATTTTTGGTTTGTTACCAGCATTGAGAACCACCGATAACAGTCTTGCTGATAACCTAAAGGACTCTGGCACAAGAGGCCTCAGTGGCAAGTTACATAATCGCCGCTTCCGCAACGCAATGGTGGTCGCAGAAGTCGCGCTCGCACTTGTCTTGATCACTAGCGCCGGACTATTTGTCAGGAGTTTTATTCAGGTCATAAACGTGAATCCTGGCTTCGAGTCGTCCAACCTCTTAACCATGCACATCACGCTCGACAGTGCCACTTACGATCGACGCGCTGCTGATTACTATCGTGATCTTACAAAGCGCTTGGAATCGATCCCTTCGGTCATTTCCGCCGCAGCTGTCACTACGTTGCCCATGAGCGATGTAGGTGTTGATTTCAAGAGACCGTACTGGCGCGTGGGTGAGGCTGAGCCGAGTGGCGACGGCGATAAAGTTGCCGTTCGCATGGCTACACCTGGTTATTTCAAAACTATGGGTGTGAACCTTCTACAGGGACGCAACTTTAACGATCAGGATCGCATGGACACCTCTGCGGTAATGATCGTTAGCAAGAATATGGCAGAGAAAGTGTGGCCAAACGAAAGTCCTATCGGTAAGAGGTTAATGCTCGACTACAACCGTGGGAAGTATGCCTACGAAGTGATCGGAATTACCGATGGCGTTAGGTACTACGGCTTGAAGAACGATCCACCACTCGAAGTATTCATCCCTCACGCACAGAATGCTTATCTGCCGATGAACATTGTTGTGAAAACCAAGTCTGATCCGAATCAACTTATAGAAACGATTAAGGCGGAAGTTCGAGCGCTCGATCCGACCCAGCCGGTCAGCAATATCAGAACAATGGAGCAGATGGTCTCGAGTTCGGTTGCGAAGGATCGCTTTTTGATGTGGCTGCTTGGAGCTTTAGCAGCGCTCGCCTTGATACTCGCTACAACTGGACTCTTCAGTCTACTCTCTTATTTTGTCAGCCAGCGGCAACATGAGCTTGCAGTTCGAGTAGCCCTGGGGGCGCAACGACGAGATGTGGCCGAGCTTATCCTGGGCCAAGGTGCGTTATTGCTACTTATTGGAATCGCGGTTGGCTTGCTTGGCTCGTTTGTCACTGGTCGTTTTTTATCGAGCTTACTGTTTGGCGTCAGTGCAACCGATCCCGTGACGTTTATTGCAACTCCTGTTTTGCTGGCAACGGTTGCGATGTTGGCTTGTTACATTCCAGCTCGTCGAGCAACAACAGTTGATCCGTTAACTGCCCTTCGCAACGAGTAGCTCAAGGGTCGGCGATCATGGTCAATAGAAAAGGGCGTCCGCTGGGACGCCCTTTTCGTTCATGATCGCCCGAGGCAAGTTCGATTATTTCTCAGGTTTGTTAACGACTGGAGCAGGTGTTGTTGATTTAAGTTGCGCAACCACTTCTTGCAGTTTAGTAGCGTCGGGAGCCGTCGGCACTAGTTTCAAATAAGTTTCTAGGTGCTCTATGACGAGTTCTGCCTTACCCTGGTCCAAATAAATAACAGCCAGGTAACGATGTGCTTCCTTAAATTCGCCCGGGCTTAGTTTTATACAACGAAGGAATGCTATTTCAGCCTTGGCGTCTTCTCCGAGCTTGTTGAGCGAGCGGCCAAGGTAGAAAAAAGCGACTGCTGATCTTGATTCGGCTTTTAGGGCGTCGACGAGGACAGTAGCAGCTTCCTTGTATTTCGACATCTTGAAGAGGGTAATTCCACGGTTAAGTAATGGTTCATGTGCGTCGGGCGTAATCTTAAGAGCCGCCTGAAAAGCTTCATCGGCATTCTTAAGGTCATTCAACTGCATGTAAAGCACACCCATCTGATTGTAGGCATTGGCGAACTGTGGATACGCTTCAATGGCGAGTTTCAAATCCTTGATTGCGCCCTGAAAATCCTTTGCAGCTGCGAGCTTCGCAGCCTTGTCGTAAAGATCTAGTGCTGGTCGCGGAACTCCAGCATTAGCGGCATCAACAACAGCGGGCTTCGGCAACTTATTCTTTGCGCTTGCTTTATATCTCAACCGAATCGTCATCACATACGTTTCAGGTACCCTGGCCCTTGCAACTGTGATGTCGACGGGCTGGGCAACCGGCTCATATTCTTTTTCGTCGATAACAACGATATAAGTTCCGGATCCAACGTTACTAAAGACAAACTTTCCTCTATCGTCAGTTAACGCCAACACATCCCCCCAGTTAGGCGAAGTCAGTCGAATGTTCATTTTTGCATTGATCGGCATACCTTCCGGCAAGTAGACCGTCCCGACCACGTAATTATTCCCACCATGATTCACATTCGTCGTATCGTTTAGTCCACCGGCGATCTGACCTGCAGCGAAAGTTGACGAACCTAAAAGTATGATTGCGAGGATGAAAGGTCTTGCCGTTAAGGTGGCGCCGTTCAAGGTCATAACCGCGGACTCCTTTTGATAATTTTGCTCGATAGCCTACATCAAAGACTTTCGTCTAACAACAGTTTCTATGCAGATATTGTGGAGAAAAATCCAATACTTGGTACATGTCAGTGACAACGATAAATGGTTCGCAGATGGGAGTCGGTACGCTTAGAGTTCGACAGTGGTGAAACAAACCGTAACCAGCGATTCTTTGGAGAAAAAAGGCGTTGCCAATTGCTTGGCAACGCCTGAAGTAGAAACTAATCTTTCGATTAGAAGTTGATGCGGAACATAAAGTCCATGATGCGACCACCGGGATCGTTGGATCCGTTTGGATCCTGGTAAGCCCAGCCGGTTAGCATCTGACCGAAGGTTCCGGTAAAGGCCGTGATGTTATTCACGTTACCTGTCCAGCCGCCCAAGCGCCAGTTGGTGTGGTTCAACACATCGAATACCGTCATGCGAAATTCGATGTTGCGCTTCTCACCGAGGTCAAATCTCTTTCCAATCGATGAGTCGAGCTTGAAGAAGTTCGGGCCGTAGACCACCAGTTTGCGGTAGCCGCACTGTCCGAAGGTTCTCTGTTGACAATTGCCATATCCGACCGGGGCGATAAAGCGACCGGTTGGAGCCTGTCCGGCGAGGTAACCAGTAGCTGTCGTAGGTGTGGTTGTGAACGCTCGGATGGTGTTGGCAATGATGTCCTCAGGTAAGTAAGTAACGTTGGCAATGGAAGTCGCGCCGTTGGGCTGCGTGATGGTTTGGTTGTAGTAAACACCAATCGCATTCTGCAGCTCTTCGCCGGTCATTCCAACGAGTTGAACGTTTTCCATCATGATGGGTGAACCACTCTGCCAACGAACAGTTGGGGTGAGCGTCCATCCACCAAGAATCGCTTCAGCAACGCCATTCGCCGAAGACAAGTACTTGCGACCCTTACCGAATGGAAGGTCCCAAGTTGCGTCAAACTTGAACGCATGTCTCAGGTCGATCTGCGAGAAGGTCTTATCAGCAGCGCGGTTGCGCAACGTGTTGTTCGCAGCGTTACTTTGGTCGCCTGCGCCGAGACCGAAGAAAGTGGTTCCGGCTGAAGCGTACGCATTGGTGAACGACTTGCCGTACTGGTAGCTCGCCTGGAAGCGAAGACCATCAGCCATGCGGCGTCGAATTTCAATTACGCCAGCGTCAAACCAACTCTTTTCCGTATTGTCGAACTGGAAGCAGAAGCCCAGTGTTGTCGGACAATTGTGGAAGAAGTTAGCCGGGCGTCCAGCAGCTGCTCCGTTGCCACGAGTCGTCGCGTTATTCGCCAATTGCGAGGCGAAACCGATGACATTGGGATTTGACGGAGTAAGGAACGGAACGTAAGTCTGACTGGTAAAGTTCGCACCATAACTTGCAGTCAAGTTTGCGTTGGGATTACCAGCTTGCAGGTACGACACCATGATCGGCAACGGCGACGTGTTGGTGCCAGCACCAAAGTAAGCAAAGCTTCCAGCACGACCAGCGACGCCACTTGCGTTGTTCGCCAGAAGGTTGGCTTGAGCCAGTGCAAACTCAGCACCGAAACCATTTTCAATCGCGTTGACTTCGTTCAGACCGTATTGAATCTGGAGGTCTTTACCGCGGTTTCCAACATAGCGAAACTCGATAACGGTATCGCGACCAATCTGTCGTTGATAACCAAAGCTCCACGAATCAACGTAGCCCGAACGGAAATCCGGCGAGAAGCCAAGAGCTGCGTCAGCAGTTGTCAGAGCACGCGGATAAGTTGGGGCTGCGGGGAATGGTGCAGGAGCAAGATTCGGGTTACCTGGCGTTCGGAACAATGTCCCGACCGTCAAGTTGCCGAGAGCTGTACTACGAGCAGCCGACAATGAACCGCCTGGATTCTGACCGACGCTGTTTTCGACGATCAACGTACCCTCGCGAACAAACGCGCGAGAGAATCCACCACGGAACACGCTGACTCCACTCTCACCGAAGAGTTTCTTTCCGAAACCATCTGAGTAGTTTGGACTCCAAACCAGACCAAAGCTCGGTGCGAAGTTATTCAAGTCGTCCTCGAATGCCTTCTCACCAGCAGTGTTTCCTCTAACTGTTGGAACAGCACCAGTCAGTGTACCGGGACTAAAGAGATTACCCGTACCGGAAACGTCATACACCATGTTCGGATCGGTGAGCAGTGAATAGTTGGTGGTTAACATCTTGGCACCAGTTTGCGGCTGCCATCTGACGCCGTAAGAGAGCGTTAGATTTGGCCGGATTCTCCATGAATCCTGTGCAAACAAGCCATTGGTGTTTTCCTGGATTTCGAAGTGGCGTGGGCCATTCAAAGCATAGTTACCATCTGCGCCTAAAATGGCGTTTCCACCATAGGCTGAGATGCGACCAGTTAGAGTTGCGTAAAGAGCCTGGGCATTTCCACGCTCAGTGTCGTTTGGACAGGCACCAGTGACTGGATCACGAAGCGTTCCTGTACATACTCCGGCTGTGACCGTGTTGGTAAAACCGTTCAGCACGGCGTTGTCACCAGTAGCAACTCCAAATGTGATCGTCGGAACGATCTGTCCAACTGAGTCGGAAATGGTTTGGATTTTCTTTAGCTGTCCACCAAAAGTGAAAGTGTGATTACCCTTCACCCAGGTAAGATTATTGGTGAAATCCTGAGTTGGCGAAGAGCGCGAGCTAAAGGCATTTCGGATGTGTAGATTTGTCAGTCCAGAACCGAGTGTAAGTGCATTGTTGCCAAATTGGTTGAAGAACCCAGTACCTCCGACAAGTTCGAAATCGGAAGAACCACCAAGCCAGCCCGACAATTGCGCATAGCGGAATTGATTGACGACGTTGCTTCCGAAGTTAGAGCGAAGACCGATCGATAGTGATCGCCGATCCGAGTTCTGCGTACCTGCATTCGCGACATCCGGGAATGAAGGATCGACGCTGTTTAGGAAGTCAACGTTCGAGCGGAAAGGCTGATCGTTGTAGATACCTTCGATTGAGTGATTCTTCGTAAGGTTCGCATCGAAGCGCATGACGAGGAATCGACGACGCGCCTCACCAGAGTTCGAAAAGTCAAACGGTTGCCTGTGGAAGACACCGCCGGTTCCTAATGGCTGGAATGTACCTCGGATTGCAGTCGCAGTGCGAATCTGGTTGAGGGTGTTCTGCACGATCGGATCGATCGTGTTCGTGAGCCCTTGCGCAGTAGCGACATTGAAAAGGTTGACAGAGTTGACACCATTGGTACCAAAACGGAAAACACCGGTCTGGGCTGCAGCTGTCAACACCGTGCGGTTACGATTTGGGGATGTTTCGTTAAGGTGGAACCTCTCGTAGTTAACGAAGAAGTACGAGGTACCTTTACCTGAATCCCACCACTTGCCACCTTCACCAAATCTCAAGAATGGAAGTGGACCACCAAAGCTACCGCCAAACTGATTCAAGCGCAGTTTGTTCTTCGGCACCTTTAGATAGTTGTTCTGGAAGTTTGCTGCGTTGAGACCTTCGTCGCGATGCTGCCAGAACGCGCTACCTCTGTAGTCGTCCGTTCCACGCTTCGTCGCGAATCTGATACCAACAGCACCGTCACCCGAGCTCTCAGCTCCTGGTGTGGCTGTCGATACGGTCACTTCGTCAATCGCATCAATACGTGGACGAATGAAGGTGAAGAAACCGTCAGACGATTTCAAGAAGTTATCCTGAACGTCGACGCCATCGATCTGAATGGTCAATGCGCTCTTGGGCAAACCATTGATTGATGAAGTTCTGACCACACCTGTTGTCGTCGTTCCCGGGAGCATGGTAACGAGGTCAAGTGCGTCACGTGACTGGATTGGTGTCTCGAGAATCTGACGTCCAGTGATCGATGTACCGACTGTAGCTGTTTCAGTTTGCAGCACCTCAGCACCGCTACTGATGACCACGGTCTCTTCGATCTTACCTGCTTCCAGAACGAAGTTGACCGTCGCCGGAGTGGCAACGTCGACTTTAACGTTACTGACTACTGACGTCTTAAAGCCTGCCACCGATACCGTGACGGTATAAGTAGGTGTACCTGCCGGAACTCCGGGGACGGTATACACACCATCTTTATTTGTGACGGCCGTATATTCCTGTCCAGCTTCACCCTTAATGGTGACGTTCGCACCGGGCACAATTGCTCCGGCACCGTCAGTCACGGTTCCGGATATCGAGCCAGCGGTTTGAGCGTGGACAGCGACCTGGGTCATCAAGAGAACCAGGCCAACTATCAAGAGTTTAGTAAACTTTCTCATTTGTCCTCCTCTAAAAGGATAATTTCATCTTCGCCCGTTAACTATCTTGTTGCCTTTTCAAATCGAACCAAGCCCCAGGTGAAGCAGAAGCTTCCTTCCGGAGTTTTCGCTGAAGAACTAACCAACTTCTTTACAGGTAAGATAGGAACAGACTGCCCGTGCGACTTAGAACGGGCTGGTGTAAGGCTACTCTAAGCAATTGCTGAGCCAGCAAGGGCAGGACTAAAAAAGGTACGAATTTTTCAAATTGTTACAAAATTGCGTCGATCAGGCTTTGGGTTTTCTGGATTTCCATTCAAATAATTGGACTGGGACCTTCGACTCTGAATAGGACCTGACCTCGATTTTATCGGCTCATTCCGCGGAAAATCGCCTTTGGAGACTCATTACAATTTGTGAATCTGTCCAGGGTTTCGTCCAAAGGGTCCATGAAGCGGGACAGGGCTCCTTCGTAACCTTGAGGGGGGAAGAAGGTGGTGGGGTGGAGGCTGAGGAGTAGCTCCTGAGACTTCGATTGCGACCATCAAGAAAGAATTCTAGCCACGCTAATGTCCTTACATTCCAAAGTAACTAGACCTCCAATCCGACTGATCGCATTAGCTCCAAAGCATTACTTTTCTGCAGGACGCCAGAGCGCAAAATATAATCAAACGTCATCTTTCCAGCTTCAAGATGATCTTCGAAATGAACGTTAGCAGCTCGCGGGACCAAGTCCTCCACAATCTCAGTGAGTGACAGATCGTGGGTCGTTACCAGTCCAATAGCTCCTCGTTCAAGCAATCCTTTCACAACTCCCTCGGCTCCAATTTTTCGATCGTGCGAGTTAGTCCCGTGAAGGATCTCATCAAGTAAGAACAGTACCGGCATCGGTCCATCAGTAAGTTCAACAATTTGTCTGAGCCGAGTGATCTCTGCATAGAACTTCGACGCACCTGCCTGGAGTGAATCCTGGATTCGAATTGAAGCTCCGATTTGAAGAGTCGAAATTCTCAGACTTCGCGCGCGGACTGGAGCACCAGCGAGGGCCAGGACCGTGTTAGTACCCACCGCCCGAAGTAAGGTGCTCTTCCCCGACATGTTCGATCCGCTCACAATAAGAAGCGCCGGATGATCAGCGAGTCGCACACTCGTTCTCACATTCTTACTCTCGGGAATCAGCGGATGGCCCAACTCGTTGCCTTCAAAACAAACGCCGCTTTCAACCAACTCCGGAAATGGATCGGTTGGACGTTCATAGGCGTACGCCGCGAACGAACTGAGTGCTTCAAACTCGCCGACAGCTGACAACCAACCAGTTACCGCAGCACCAGAATGTTGACGCCAGGTCTCGATCGCAATCGCACATTGCAAGGGCCAAAGTAAGATGAACGCAATTGGCGCAAAGAAGATGTTCCGCCTTGAGTCAAGCAATTCGATCAGTCGCTTAAGTTTCGCAATCTGCTGTGACGGTGGTAACCCATCGACGTTCAATTCGGATCGCAATTGGGCCAGGCGTGGGCTCGAAAACTGTTCGCGCTCTAGTCTTCTCAAAACTTCGACGAGGAGCTGCAAGTCCTTTCCGGGAACATCCACACCACTAATGACCTGTTGCATTGATACGCGATGACTGAAGGCAAAAACTTGCCCTACCAACACAGCAATCAAGAAAGGCAAATAACCAAAGCCTGCGATCCATAGCGCAATACCCAACAACGCCAAGCCAGCGAAAATCTTCGACAACAATCTCGTCGCGTTTGATATTTCCCACGGCGGAGCACTGGCCCAGGTGGTGAGCACCCGGGCGTCGGAACCTGTGTGAACCCCTTCAGCGAGCAGCGCCATCTCTTCACGAAGATCCAGGCACGGACGGAGTTCGACGACCGCTTCCTGTCGAGCACGGACAACCTCGGGAGTGGCAGGTCTCAACAGCCAATCAGCTAACGTGTGTTCACCGACACGAGTTCTGGCAGTCGAGATGAGTTCGAAGAGTGATCCTGTACCAAACAGATCGAGATCCTCGGCGTATGGATGAGTACGATTCAGAAACCGCTCGCCGGTGGCTCCCTTTCCTGCCCACTTATCATCGAGGCGATCGAGACCTTGTCGATACAGATCAGCAGCACGTTCGCAGCGTCGTTTCTGATCTGAGATTCGTTGTTGCACTAACCCGAGTACAAGAAAGCCTGCAATCGGAATAAGCAACCACCAGAATGAAAGGCCGCGATAGACAAACCAGGCTAGTATTACCAAGATTGCTAGAAAGACGAGTCGCACAATACCGACGCGTCGGAAACGGAGGAAGTGAGCCGCCGCTTCCGCAATGCGCGCTTCGATGCGTGACGTGTACTCAATGCGAGGACTGTTCTGATCGACTGTCAAGGTGTCATTGTAGAGGTGCAGTTAATCCATGACAAAATTACAGGTCGGGAAGGGTGGTTTAACCCCGCTCTCTGATTGTTGGCCGTTACTTTGGAACATCAGCGGGGTGAAACCGCCCTTCCCAACCCGAAATTCTGCCATTTTGTTTTACTAAGTTACTAATAGGCGGCAAACGCGAGCGCCACTATCAACGCCAGTCCTATTAAGAGTAAGTAGATCCCGAGCGTCTTCCAAAGGAACGACTGCAGTTTCGGTTTTGACTCTTTCGGATTGTGAACGATAACTTCAATCGTCGTCTCTGAAACCGGAACGATCAGTTTTTCATTGTTGTTGTCGTCCTCCGACTTTGGAAACAGTAGTGACAACACAATCGACGCTGCGATAACGGCCGCGACTATCCCCAGGGAAATCCCGATCGGGAACTTCCCTCCGAACAGACCATCAAGCCAAACCATCTTCAGCCCGACAAAAACCAGCACTACACCAAGGCCGTACTTCAACATGTAGAACTTGTCTACAGCTCCTGCCAACATGAAGTAGAGCGAGCGAAGTCCGAGGATCGCGAAGATGTTTGAGGTGAAAACAAGTAATGGTTCATTCGTTAACGCAAAAATCGCGGGGACTGAATCGACTGCGAAGATGATGTCGGTTGCTTCGAGAAACACAAGACAGACCAACAGCGGCGTGGCAAAGATTACTCCATTCTTCCTGATGAAGAAGTGACTACCTTCGCGTTCGTGCGTGACGGGTATGAAGCGACGTAGCAGACGTATGAGTAAGTTCTTTTCAGGTTCAACTGGTTTGTCTTTCGCGACGAAGATCTTTATGCCGGTCAAGATCAGGAAGCCACCGAAGAAAAGAACGACCCAGTGGTATTGCATCAAAGCCGCACCGATGACAACGAAGATCGCGCGGAAGACTAAAGCCCCGAGAATGCCGTAGAAAAGAACGCGGTGTTGATACTTCGCCGGAATTCCGAAGTAACTAAACACCAGCACGAACACAAAGATGTTGTCGACAGATAGTGATTTTTCGACGACGTATCCAGTCAGATATTCGAGAGAAACTCTCCAAGCAGCCAGGCTCGGATCAAAACCAGGAATAGCCAACAGCCGCGGATCTTGCGCAAACTTCCAGAGTGAGTATCTATAGAGAGCTAAGTTGAAAAGTAGCGCGAGTGCTATCCAGACGGCTGTCCAGATTGCTGATTCACGAAAAGTTACAGCGTGCGCTTTGCGATGGAAAACCCCGAGGTCAAGACCGAGCAGGAGTAAAACGAGGCCAATGAAGGAGAGATAAAACCACCAGTATTCCACGAAGGGAAAGAGCTTAACCATGATAGATCCTTTCGTGAGCAGAAAGACCAGTTACAAATCAGTCTTCCAGCCCGTCAGGTCCCTCAAAAGGAAAAACCTTTTGCGGGCCAAATAATTAGCCGGCAAAAGGTCTTGGTTATTGAGCTCTATCGAAGGCTCTTACCCAATGGCCCGGTTGTCCGCTTCAGGAACAACGTGTTGACGTTACCATTGGACCCACATTGGGTGGGCAACCTACTCCCCTTCTTCTGAAAGCATTTTAACAGTCAGGGGTGAATCATTCAATGGAGGGATCGATTCTGCTGGGAGCTCAGGCGTCATCGCCTGCTGCGTCGCACGGAAGTCAGATCGAGCTAAAAGCTTTTCCGGTAGGCGAGGACGCCTGCGCTCCCAGCCAGTGCCACAACTCGAGTCCGATCAAGTTACTGAAGACATTGTCCGGATCATATGTACTTGTTCGATGGAGGTTATGAATCCTGCTTTTGTCAACACGTCTACAACAAGAGAGTTCGACTTTCTAAAGTTATGTGTTGTGCGTAGACACTCACCTGGATCAGTTAGAAACGCGTTCTGAAGGGCTAATGAAACTACAGTTTCAGCGTCGCTGTGGTTGGGTGCAACTTCACATTGGTGCAAAGCAATTCGGGTGATCTTCCCCTGGGCATCAAACTTCTTTTCGTAGAGAGCATAACCAACCGAATTGCGATCAGAGTCAACCACAATAATCGCTTCGCCATTTGTCATCGCAAAACTTTGCCACTGCCCTTGCCACGCAGACAATTCTCGATAGAACGGCAGACTTCCAACAACTGCCGGGGTTACTCGCTCGAGAACATATTTCGATACTGCTGCCGGGTCTACAAAGTTGTCGATAGATTTTCTTGTTTCCAGAAATGTTAGTTCCTCAACAACTTCGTACCCACAACTTTCATAGAGTCTTATCGCAGGCTGATTAGTACTGATCGCCTCAAGCATGGCGATCTCCACACGCTCCTTCGCGTACAGGTCCAAAGCTGCATTGACTAATACTTTGCCAACACCTTTCCCGCGAAATTCTGGGACGACACCGGTGCCGCCATTCCAAGCAAACTTCCTACCTGCATTTTCTCTTGTTCCGTTTACCAGGAATCCCACCGGTTGATCACCAGCGAACGCAATAAATGAAAGCTCAGGAGAAATACCTCTCGTCGCGAGTCGCGCCAGAAAAGCGTCGAGCGACATAGTCATGTCGACGAAGTAACCCTGAAACCCTTCGTTCCAAACATCGAGCGCAGTTTGGAACGAACAAGTGTTCAGGCGTCTTAGTTCAAGGTTGTGCATTTGTCAGTTCGGTCCACCAATCTTGATTTCCAGTGGCGTTGTCTATTCTGCCTTATTTCCTAAGCTGCTAATATACGCTCCGGCCAACTGCATGAGATATCGAGAGTTTTATCCTCAACATCCGCTCAGTCGCTTTGTCGAATGCTTCTGGACCCTGGAAGCGGAGGCGACGTCTGACCCGGGCCAACCTGAACGTATCCTTCCCGACGGCTGCACAGAACTGATTCTGAACTTCGGCGCCAAGTTCTCACAACATGAGGGTGCGAACAGGTCAATACAACCTAAGCACTTCCTAGTGGGCCAGATGACTGGCCCAATTTTGATCTCGCCAACCGGCGCAGTCGAGCTTATAGGCATCCGCTTTCACCCTGGCGGCACGTTTCCTTTCTTTCGCGTTCCGATGTACGAACTTACCGACAAGGTAACTGAACTTGGAAGCCTGGCAAGTAATCTGGAACGGGATCTACTTAACGCCACCGCGAGCCTGGAGTCGATGTCTGATCGAGTTGCAGCTATCGAGTCGTTATTATTGTCATACGTCATGCAGTGCAAACATGACTCATGGCTTCTCGGACTAGCAGCTAACGTGGTTGCGAGCGGCGGTTTGGTTTCGGTCGATCAACTTGCAAACGAGGCAGGAATCAGTAGTCGCCAATTGGAGCGACGATTTCTTCGCGAAGTTGGCCTCGGACCAAAGATGCTCAGTCGCATATTGAGATTCCAGCAGGTCTTTCGCGCCGTAGAGAAGTGTGATGGCGCATGGGCTCCGGTCGCGGTTGAATGCGGTTACTACGACCAGGCACACCTGATTCGCGACTTCAATCAGTTTGCTCAACAAACTCCTTCAGTTCTCTTCGCCGAACAATCAACACTCACCGAGTCCTTTACCAGGAAGACGCGTACGTCGGATTTTTCCAATACGCCCGCCTGAGTCGTTAGTTAGAGTTCGCTTCAGAAACTAATTAGAGAGTGATCGCTCTTGCTGGAGCGCAGGCGTCCTCGCCTGCCACGTGACTAAAGAGTTCAGTAGAGAACTAATTGCGATCGCAGCAGACGATGACGCCTGCGCTCCCTGCAAGAGAGATCGAGGAGGACTTCATGAGTAAAGTTTGTGCGATCTCGGTCTATGTCAAAGACCTGAAAGAAGCGAGTTCGTTTTATTCGGATATTTTGGGGATGACGATCAAACACGAAATGCCATACCTGGTCGTCATGGATAATGAGGGTGCTGACGTTGTGCTTTGCCAGGCAGAAGAATCAACCAACATCGACTATCCAAATGCGTCCGCAGTGGTCCTCGGATTCCCCACGGAGAATCTGGCCGACAGTATTAAGCAGTTTGAAAGCAAAGGTGTGCGAATGATCCACCCTAGTCCACAGGAATTTCCGGGCGGCCACTTTGTCGCGTTCAGGGATCCGTCAGGAAATGTTTTGGAGCTATTGGAATTCGCCGGCTGATTTCTTCTCTGTGCCGGGTCTGATGTCCGATACGCTTTAGCTTTTCGCGACGCTAGTTTGGATCAAGCTCGTGGCAAAGATCACGACAAGCTAGAGAGCCACTTGCAAAATTCGCTTACTCTCGTGGCAATGAAGTCAGTACCGAAACGCGGTAGCGTCGGGTTCGCGTGAAATTGCCGGACTCGACTGCGACCAAACCGACGCTACCGCGTTTCGGTACTGACTTCATCACCCATTGAGTTGACTTTCGCCAGCGCCTCTAAAACATATCGGACATCAGAAAAGGCGCAGAGAAAACTACCAGGAGAAAATATGAAACGAGCTGTGATTATTGGACTCACCTGTTTGAGTTTGTTATCGAGCGTCTTGGGCCAGGGTCAAACTACTGCAACACAATCTCTTTCCGACATCTCGTGGATTGCTGGTGACTGGCAAACGCCGCCGGGTGGCCGCAGACAAATTGAAGAACACTGGACCGCGGTGGCTGGTGCAACAATGATGGGAGTAAGTCGAACTGTCGCGGGCGACAAGACTGTCGAGTTTGAATACCTGCGAATCGAGCAACGCGCTGATGGCATTTACTATGTGGCCCATCCAAAAGCCCGATGCCCTGGGACCGACTTCAAACTAACACGCGCTACTGCGTCTGAAGCTGTCTTTGAAAATCCTCAGCACGACTTTCCGAAACGTATCATCTATCGCAAGACTGCCGACGATGGTTTGACTGCCAGCATCGACGGCGGTGAAGGAACGAAAGCGATGTCGTTTGGGTTTAAGAAGATGAAGTGAAAGAAATCAGCCACAGATCGTCACCGATTTTCACCGATCAGAATGGTTTGAATTCTCCCTCTGATCCATTTGATCTGTGTCAATCCGTGGCTGATTTACAATCAAACCTGCGAGCTGATTGCCTGTTCCGGATTCAACGCTGCCTGCGCGGCTGCCAACCTCGCAACCGGAACTCGAAACGGTGAACAACTCACGTAGTCCAATCCGATCTCATGACAGAACGCGATCGACGACGGATCGCCACCGTGCTCACCGCAGATGCCAACTTTAAGATTTGGTTTCACACTGCGACCACGTTCGGCGCCAATCCGCACCAACTGTCCAACTCCATCGCGATCGAGTACCTGGAAGGGATCGTCGCGAATGATCTTTCGCTCGATATAGTTTGGCAAGAATCTACTTGAATCGTCGCGACTCAAGCCAAACGTTGTTTGGGTAAGATCGTTAGTACCAAACGAGAAGAAGTCTGCGTGCTGGGCGATCCGATCTGCCATTAAAGCAGCACGCGGCAACTCGATCATGGTGCCGACGTGATACTCGATCGTCATTCCGTTTTCACCCATTACCTGCCGTGCTACTTCATGAATTAGGTCTGACTGTTGGTGCAGTTCCTCGCTAAGCGAAACAAGCGGAACCATGATCTCGAGTTCCACTTTGCTCCGCTCACCCTGGACCTGACACGCAGCTTCAAAAATCGCGCGGCACTGCATTCGCGTGACTTCGGGGAACAGCAACCCCAGGCGACAACCGCGGAAACCAAGCATCGGGTTCGCTTCTCGAATACGATTCACCTGGCGCAACAGGGCTCGCTTGTGATCAATATCGTCGAGCACCAAATCCATGTCGCCCAACGAGCCTGCACCCTTCAACGCCATTTTTAGTTCTGCCAATTCGGTCGTTAACTCTTCGGCGTTCGGCAAGAACTCATGAAGTGGCGGATCCAACAAACGAATCGTCACTGGTAGACCAGACATCTCACGAAAGATGCCGATGAAATCGCCGCGTTGGAGTGGCAACAACTTATCGAGCGCTTTTTCGCGCGCGCCAACACCTTCCGACAAGATCATTTCACGCATGGCGGCGAGACGCTGATCGCCAAAGAACATGTGCTCAGTACGACACAGGCCGATACCTTCAGCCCCAAAGTGCCGTGCGGTCTTCGCATCTAACGGCGTGTCAGCGTTGGCCCTCACACGCAAACGTCGAAACTGATCGGCCCACGTCATCAGCTTGTAAAAATCGCTTTCGAGCGTGGGTTGAATTGTTGGTACCTGGCCCAGGAACACACGGCCGGTGGAACCATCCACCGTAATCCACTCACCCTTGGTAACAACTGTGGTATCAACCGTGAACTGCTGTTGGCTGTAGTCAATATTCAAGGCGTTGGCGCCACTAACGCACGTCTTACCCATGCCACGCGCAACAACTGCAGCGTGACTGGTCATTCCGCCTCGCGCAGTAACGATAGCCTGGGCTGCTACCATTCCGTGGAAGTCGTCAGGACTGGTTTCTTGTCGGACCAGAACTACCTTCATTCCCTCGCGTGCCATTTCCTCGGCTTCGTCGGGACTGAAAACAACCTGGCCTTGCGCGGCACCCGGACTTGCCGGCAAGCCGGTCGCGAGGACGGTCGCTTTTGTTTTGGGATCGACGGTTGGGTGCAAAAGTTGATCGAGTTGATCCGGCGTGACTCTCTGAACTGCTGTTTGTTTGTCGATCAGTTTTTCATAGACCATCTCAACAGCAATTCGAACTGCAGCTGCCCCACTTCGCTTCCCGGTACGCGTCTGCAGCATCCAAAGTTTTCCACGCTCGATTGTGAACTCACAATCCTGCATGTCGTGATAGTGCTGTTCGAGTAGTCCGGCGATCGAAGCAAACTGGTCGTACACTTCGGGTAATTCTTTTCTCAGTTCACTAATTGGGTGCGGAGTTCGCGTACCGGCAACGACATCTTCACCTTGAGCATTCAACAAATACTCGCCGTATAACTCCTTCTTGCCGGTTGATGGATTACGCGTGAAGGCGACGCCGGTTCCGCTTCCTGCTCCCATGTTGCCGAACACCATCGCTTGAACATTCACGGCAGTCCCAAGCGAATCCGGAATTCGATTAACGCGTCGATAGTCGATCGCGCGTCGGCCCATCCACGAATTGAACACGGCAGCGATCGCAACTCGGAGCTGCTCGTAGGGATCCTCCGGGATCGCTTGTTGCTCTGTGAGTATGATCTGTTTCTCGGCGGCGATGATTTCGCGCAAGTGATCGGTCTTTAGATCCGTGTCCTTGCCACCTTGTGTTAGCGCCTTGAATCGATCGAGCACACGTTCAAATTTAGCGTGGGCCACTCCCATTACAATTTCACCAAACAGTGAAGCGAAGCGCCGGTAGGCATCGAGCGCAAAACGTAGGTCGCCCGTCTGCGAAGCGAGGCCTTGAACGGTCTCTTCGTTCAGACCAAGGTTCAAAACCGTATCCATCATTCCCGGCATTGAGAACGCGGCGCCTGAACGAACCGAAACGAGCAACGGATTTTCAGGATCGCCAAACTTCTTGCCGACTTTTTCTTCGATTCGTTGCAAGCCTTCCTTGACCTGTTCCCACATTCCGTCCGGAAAGGCTTTATCGTTTTCGAAAAAGGCGTTGCAAGCTTGTGTCGTGACAATCAGTCCTGGAGGCACGGGTAAACCAGCGCGCGTCATTTCGCATAGGCCAGCTCCCTTGCCGCCCAGCAGCGACTTATCATCGCCCGGCCCTTCTTCGAATAGATAGACCCACTTTGTCGCTTGTTGTTCGGTTTGTTCGGAGGTTTCCTCAATCTCAGTGCTCATTCAACAAAGCCCTCGACTTGGATTTGAATTTTGGTCTTTCGAAACTACACGCTTAAATCTCGCTTCTATTAGGCGGGAGAGCGAATGCGTTGCTTGTATTCAGACACTTGCAAATTAGCCTATTTAGGTGGTTTTAGGGAAGTAGTTGTTGGGAACCTCGGCGTCGCGAATTCCACAGACTAACTAGTCAGAACAAGTTGGGAAGGGGGCAAGCGGTGATTTGGACGGCTCTCAACAGTGACACCGAGCGCGCCCCCGCTGGTCTCGGAGAAAGTGCACCTCAAGGATCAATGACAGCTCTGGTACTGCAATTTGAAGTCAGCGGGGGCGCGCTCGGTTAACTGTGTCGAGTCCCGCTCATTCCGCTTGCCCCCTTCCCTACCTGTTCTAATTAACCCCCAACTTTAGTTTCAGCATCTCTAATCCATGGTCAGTTTCAAGAATGCTTCCCTGATAATCGCGACAACACTTCCAGTCTCAACTGCATAGCGCCGAAAGTCGAAAGTAGTAACAGGCGCAACACCGACCACTGAAGACGTCAGGAAGATCTCATCGGCATCAGTTAAATCCGACATCTCATAAACACCTTCGACGAGTGGAACGAAATGCCTCGCCGCAATATCGATCACACAGTCACGAGTGACACCGGCAATCAAACCAGTACTGAGCGTCGGCGTATGAAGCGTTCCACCCTTGGCCCAAAAGATATTCGCAGTAGTCGCGGAGACAATTTCGCCACGCTCGTTAAGTACGACGGCCTCATCGAAATCACGACTTCTTGCTTCGTCTCGCGAAAGGATGCGATCGAGATAGTTGAGACTTTTTATTCCAGTCGTGGGAGAGGCAGTGGTAATCCGATACGGTGAGACAGCTAGTGAAAGTCCGGCGTTCGGAACCTTGTGGACATCACCCGTCATGATCAACAGGTCCGTCTTCTTCTGACCCGGAGCATTTGTCTTCCAACTCTCCTGACCACTGCGAGCAAGAAAGATGACGCGAGCACGACCGAACTTGACCTGGTTAACGGCAAGCAACTTTTGCATTGCCTCGCCAACACTCTGCTGTGTGCACCCGGTCAGATCTATGTTGATTTTGTCAGCGTGCTCAGAGAGCCGTTGCCAATGCTTGGACCAGAGGAAAGGTTTTGAGTCGTAAATTGCGAGGGTGGTAAAAACTCCGCGACCGTAGAGCATCGCCGAAGAGACCGGCGCCACTCGCGCCTTGGTCGCTTCGAGCATCGACTTGTTGAGGTAGATGACGGGGTGCACTGAAATCGAGTGGCACAGACTTCAGTCTGTGTACTTGTCTCGAACCAGTTAATTTCAGATCACACAGACTGAAGTCTGTGCCACACGCTTTACACAGCAACGAGCGCTTCGGCGTGGAGTTTATTCGACAAGCCGCCACGCCAGGTGGATTCTAGTTGGGCCACAGTTGTGGAGACAACATCGGCACCAGCGGCTTTGATCGTCAACCTGTCGCCACCAACGCGACCTAAAACCACGAACGGAGCTTTCTTGTCTTCAGCAATCCTTTGGATCGAACTTTCATCTGCAGGATCGAAACTGATGATGATTCGCGATGGCGATTCACTGAATAGTAACGACGTGACAGATAGACCACTGTCAAGATCAACTGAAGCGCCGATTGAATCACGTCCCTGCGAGGAAAAACATGATTCGGCAAGTGCGACAGCCAAGCCACCGTCAGAACAATCGTGCGCAGACCTTAACAGGCCAGCCTCCGACGCTTGTAAACATGCGGCTTGAACCGCTCGCTCGAGATCGAGATCGAGATGTGGCACCGTGCCGGAGGCGATGATATCTTCCGGTTTCAAGCCGGCCACGCTAACCGAGTACTCGCTCATGAGCAGTTCATCTGCGGTTACACCCAGCAGCGCAATCACATCACCTTCGTTCTTGAATCCCGGCTGTACGATGCGTCGCACGTCTTCAACAAGGCCCACCATTCCGATAACGGGTGTCGGGAGAATCCCACGACCTTCTGTTTCGTTGTAGAAAGAAACGTTTCCGGAAATGACCGGAGTATCAAACGCGCGGCAAGCTTCCGCCATTCCGTCGATTACTTCCGAAAACGACCACATCACTTCTGGTCGTTCCGGTGAGGCAAAGTTCAAACAGTTGGTGATCGCGATCGGACGTGCTCCTACGCACACTACGTTGCGAGCAGCTTCGGCAACAATCAGCTTCGCACCTTCGCGAGGATTTGCAGCGCAGTAGCGACCGTTTCCATCGAGCGTCATCGCCATCGCCCGACGTGTCTCCTTAATTCTTACAATCGCCGCGTCAGCTCCCGGAAGAATGGCCGTGTTAGTTCGCACCATGTGATCGTACTGACGATAGACCCATTGCTTCGAAGCGATGTTGCCGGAAGAAAGAATCGTCAACAAAGAACCAGTATGGTCCTGATCCTGGTTTGAGCTTGGTGCTTTGTCACTTGTATTTGAGTAGGTTCGCGGCGTCATCGGCCGATCGTACTTCGGCGCTTCATCGGTTAACGCTTCGACCGGAATATCGGCCACCATCACACCGTTGTGAACAACCTGCATTCGTTGAGTATCACGCACGCGACCTATCACCACCGCATCAAGGTCCCACTTGCGAAAGATGTCCATCACTTCGCGTTCGCGACCTGCATGAGCAACGATGAGCATTCGTTCCTGCGATTCGGATAGCAACATCTCGTAGGCAGTCATGCCAACTTCACGTTGTGGGACGAGCGACAGATCGAGTTCTATACCCGTTCCTGCGCGCGCAGCCATTTCACACGAGGACGAAGTCAGTCCTGCTGCACCCATGTCTTGAATCCCGGCTATTGCGCCGCTGCGCATCGCTTCGAGACATGCCTCCAACAGAAGTTTCTCCAGGAACGGATCACCCACTTGCACTGTCGGCCGCTTTTCGAGAGCTTCATCATCAAACTCAGCAGAAGCCATCGTTGCACCGTGGATACCGTCGCGACCAGTTTTCGCTCCAACGTATAGAACAGGATTGCCAATGCCCGCGGCCTTGCCGAAAAAGATCTGATCGTGACGCACAAGACCTAGCGCAAATGCATTGACGAGTGGGTTCAAAGCATACGCATCATCGAAAGCGACTTCGCCACCTACCGTCGCTACTCCAAACGCATTGCCGTAATGGGCGATCCCATCAACAACGCCAGCCAGCAACGATCGATTTCGACGTCCGTGTTTTGGGTGGTCCAACGAACCAAAACGGAGACTGTTCATCGACGCAACTGGCCGAGCACCCATAGTAAAGATGTCGCGAAGAATTCCCCCGACGCCAGTAGCAGCCCCTTGGAATGGTTCGATGAACGAAGGATGGTTGTGTGATTCGACTTTAAATGCCGCACACCAACCGTCACCCAGGTCAACCACCCCGGCGTTTTCACCAGGTGGGACGATGACGCGTTCACCTGTCGTTGGTAAACGTTTCAAGTGCGTGCGCGATGATTTGTAGGAGCAGTGCTCCGACCACATCACCGAAAAAATACCTAGCTCATCAAAACTAGGTTCGCGGCCAAGTAGTTCTTTTATTCGTTGAAATTCCTGCGGAGTAAGATTGTGGGCTGAGATGACTTCAGGAGTAATCATTGAGAGGTGGCTACGATCTGACCTTTGATCTGAGCTTGGTTTTCTTGATGTCCGATATGCTTTAGCTTGTAGGTGTTGGTCGACGAGAGCTTCCCTGGCTGAACGCGTCAAGACAGACGCATATCGGAGATTAAGAAGTTACTTCTTAACCGCCTTCTCGATCGCTTCGCGAAGCTTTGCAGTGTCGACTCGACCAAAGTGCTTAAAAATAACTTCGCCTTGTTCGTTGTAGAGAAACGTTGCAGGAAGGTCTCCCTGCCACTTTGGATCGACCGCATTGATCGCCGGTTCCGGATCCGAAGCACTGAGCCAGTATGCCGGCATCGTGGCCTTCATCTTTGCGAGAAACTGTGGCACTGCCGTTTTGACATCAGCCTTGTCATCGAGCGATACCGTGACAAAGTCCAACGACTTCGGTCGATACTCAACGTCGATTTTGACAAGGTCAGGAAATTCGTCGCGGCAGGGATCACACCAGGTGGCCCAGAAGTTAACCAGCAGTGGCTTGTTCTTTTCTTTCGCGAGCAAGCCCTTGAGGTCTTCTGTGTTGAGCGGCGCAACAACTGTCGGCTTAAACGGCCTCACGACGCCACGCTTTTTTTTCTGCGCCGGCGCCGCGAGGCTAACGAGCACAATGCATAACCCAACGGGCAGTAAAGTTCTGCGAAGGTGCATTGGTTAAGCGCGCTTGATTGTGCAACCAAACGCTTTGGCTTCAGGTTTCTCAACAGGCTTGCCGGCTAGCGTTGAATCGATTGCGTTGCGCAAATCGTTGGATTCGATCGCTGCAGGGTTCTGACTGTTGTCGATGCGTCCGTGATAGAGAAGCTTATTGTTTCCGTCGATGAAATAAGCTTCAGGAGTTTTGCTAGCTCCAAGTTTATCGGCGATCTTGTTCCCTGGATCCTTCAGAATCGCGAACGTGAGACCCTTCTCAGCTGCATGAGCTTTGGCCGCTGCCGCATCTTCCGCAACGTTGGAATTGATACCGATCACGGCGATGCCCTTGGCTTTGTAGTCCTGATAGAGTTTTTCCATCCGCTCGTTATAACCATTCGAGACCGGGCACTGAACCGACATAAAAATCAGCACCGTTCCATTCTTGCCTTTAAGAGAGGCCAGAGCGCGATCCGTTCCACCAACATCGGGTAGGGTGAAGTCGTCGATCGTGGCGCCTATTGCAGGTGGAGCCGGGATTTCACTAGCGAGGGGAGCACTACCAGCAACAACAGCTGCGGTGACCATAAGGATCGCAGCGAGTAAGATAGACACATTTCGCTTCTTCATAGTTCTTAATTCCCTTTCGAGCAGCATAGGACGTTTGAAACGAAGATTATCAGCCGTGCACGGGCGGTGCAAGTTGCGAAAATGTTCAAGCGCGTGGCACAGACTTCAGTCTGTGTTGCTTCCAACTCCTCATTGACATAGAACACAGACTGAAGTCTGTGCCACGCGCTTATTGACACCTTAACCTCACTTCTACCATCTTTGTCGCGATGTCCGACGCAGTTATCACAAGTGAACAACTAACAACTCAATCATCACCAGACCTCTGCAGGCTGTGCGGGCGGACTGATGCTTCTCGAGTTACCTTTTCGGAACTTCCAGAAGACTTGCAGAAGTTAGTTCAGGCTAACCTGACTTCTCCGCAACCAGCTGGTGAAGTCTGCTCAAATTGCGTCGCCCTTTTCACTCGCGCACAGCAAACACTCAAATCACATCCGAACATTTTTGCCGACGCCGATAGAGCACTGCCGACGCCGCTGCGCATGGACGCTGACGAGCGCTTTACGGGTCGCGACGTGACGATCGCATTTCTCGATTCCGGCTTCTATGCACACAAAGATCTAACTCAGCCCATCAATCGAATCGTTGCCTATCACAGTATCTTCTCAACTGACGATGATCCGACTTTGCTGCAGACCACCGACGTGGCGAGTTGGCATGGAATGATGACTTCCGTCGTAGCAGCCGGAAACGGCTACTTATCAGATGGTCTCTATCGAGGTATTGCGCCAAATGCGAATGTCGTCCTGGTGAAGATCGGCAAGTCTGGACGGATTCCGGAGAGCGCGATTGAAACCGGACTGCGCTGGGTGTTAGACAACAAAGACAAGTTTGGAATTAGCATCGTTAACATTTCTGCAGGTGGCGACTTCGAACAGACCTACTTACACAACTCACTTTGCAAAGTGGTCGAGGAGGCGGTAAGCGTCGGACTAATTATCGTCTGCGCCGTCGGTAATGCGGGACTCGCACCGGGACATCCAGTTTTACCGCCTGCAAGCTCACCAGCATCCATCGCTGTCGGCGGGCTTGACGATCAGAATTCGCTCAATCGCGCGCGTCGCGGCATGTATCGATCGTCATACGGACCTACGATCGATGGCCTTCAGAAACCGGAAGTCATCGCGCCGGGAATCTGGGTTGCGGCTCCAATCCTTCCGCAAACACCCACGGCTGGCGAAGCGCAACTCTATGCCACCCTGGACTCAGCGTCAGACGATGAGCTGCGCAACATCCTTGTGTCGCACCAGGGCGTCGACAAGGATCTCGACGAAGCCAGGGATCTTCCAACGCCACTCCTGCGACAGCTAATAACAATCAAACTGCGTGAAGGAAACGTTATCAACGAACACTACAAATTCGTTGACGGAACTTCTTTCGCTTCGCCGATTGTCGCCTCGATCGTCGCCTGCATGTTGGAAGCAAACCCTAAACTAACACCGCATCAAGTAAAGAAAATCTTGATCGACACAGCTGAACGAGTAAGTGGCGTAGAAGTTGAACGCCAGGGATGGGGAGTTGTTGTGCCGAGAAAGGCTGTGGAGTTGGCGATTCGGGTTAGAGTGTGAATAACGAGAAAAAGAATTATTGGCCATATATCATTTGACATTTCTCATTTATCATTTTGAGGTTCTTACAAGTTGTGAACCACAAGGAGCTTTCGTGGAAGGTCGGCCTCGCAATATCAAATGAGATCTGAGAAATGTCATATGATTTATGACCAATAATTCTTTTTAGCCGTTTTACCGCAACTCACTCCATACACTCGCTGGACACTCGCGATGCCCTGTGCAACAATCCGAGCACCTAATCACCCACGACAAACCACCAATTGAGAGGAGAGTTTTTGAGTTCGTATGTCTGAGAATGAAGCAGCAATAGAGACCGGTGCCGTTGAGGCCACATCGCCTGAGGCCGTTGCGCCTGAGGCAGCAGCGCCTGAGGCAAGCACCGAAGAGATCACTTACCACGCAGTTGAGAAAGACGGTGTAGTTACGGCTATATGGGAAATGCAAGGGCGCAAACACCTGCGCACGATCGATCCTCGCTCACGCCAGGGGCAGGACATTCTTCGCCTTTACACCACCGAACATCACGACGAAGTAGCCGGTGAGGCAACAGCTTCCTAACTGAAAGTGGATTTGGTCTTTTGGTCTTGGTCCTAAAACGGCCAGGACCATTCCAAAACATTCCTATACAACCAGATTGCGCGGTTCTCCACGCACGAAGGCCTCGATACTCTCTATGAGTTGATCGGCGAGAGTCTGCGTGGCCTGTCGACTCGCCCACGCATTGTGTGGAGTAACTATCAAGTTAGGAAGTGTCACATCCAGCAAGGGACTGGGTGATCGAGGTGGCTCAACTCTCAACACATCTACGCCGGCGCCACCGATCTCACCTCTGAGCAGGGCCTCAACCAAGGCTGCATCATCAATCAAGCCACCACGAGCCGTGTTGATTAACACAGCGTCGGACTTCATTAATTTCAACTCTTCGACTCCGATCAAGTTGCGCGTCTCTTCGGTCAAAGGACAGTGCAAAGAGATCACATCACTCCTCTGCAGCACATCCTCAAACTTCGTTCTGCCTTCTCGCACCACGGGCACGTTCTTGCGTTCAGCTATTAAGACTTCCATTCCTAATGCTGACGCGAGTTGGGCCATTGAACGTCCTAATGCTCCATGGCCAATGATTCCTAGAACTGCTCCATGCAGGTCATTGATCGGATGATCGAGTAAACAAAACTGCCTGGCCTTGTGCCAACTCCCAGCCATCACATCGGAGCGATACGGAATCAAGCTCCGACGCAAAGCCAACATCAACATCAACGCATGCTCCGGAAGAGAGTGGATCGCATAACCACGCGTGTTACATACAGAGATCCGACGCGACTTACAAAACTCGAGGTCGACATTATCTACCCCGGTAGCGGCAACTGCGATAAGCCGCAAGTTTGAGAGTTCTGTCAGAGTTTCTGCACGCATCGGCACCTTGTTACAGATAGCGATCGTCGCATTGCCCAGTCTCATTACGAGTTCGTCGGTCGACGTCTCACCATACTCGATCCACTCGTGATCGAAGTTAGGTCGTCGGAACGAAATCTTGAATGTATTTCTCTCGAGGAAAACTATCGATTCAGTTTTTCGTTGATCGCTCATAGTTATTTCGCCAATCACTGCGCAGTCCCATTTTCCGACAACATGGATCGATTCAGAGATTTGAACGAATGGGCATCCAGCTTTCAGGACATTTTTCCAATCACTCGTATCCTCAACTTCTAATCCTAGCACTGCTAGTAGTTTAGTTTTTTTGCCTTGTTGTCCTGAACCAAACGGAATGTTGGTTGCCTAGTAAAACTGCACCCCAGACCACACAACGAGATTCTAGCGAATCTCCAAATCACACTAGCGCGTCTTTCACCGACGCCGTGCGCAGAGGAGACAATTTTATGAAGAAGACAGTAAAGCTCTCGCTTTTGCTCCTAACGCTACTAACGTTTTTCGTAACACCGATCATTGGTCAGACGACCGGCTCCATTTCCGGCGAAGTAAAAGACGAGAAGCAAGCCGTCATTAGTGGTGCCACGGTGAACGTGAGAAACGTACAAACCAATCAATCACGCTCAGCACAAACAGACAGTGATGGCCGTTACAGATTTAACGGTGTGGCTGTGGGTGACTATGAAATCTCCGTTGAGTCGACTGGGTTTGCCAAGTATGTCCAATCAGGAATCAAACTCGAACTCAATCAACCAGCTACTGTTGATGTCATCTTGAAAACAGGGGCCATCTCCGAAGTCGTGAACATCGTTGAGAATGCTTCGATTCTTAACACAACTACTTCAGAAGTGGGTACTCGCTTTGACGAGAAGCGACTTTCCGAGTTGCCGCTTGCAACAACACGCAGCGTCTACAACATTGCGCTATCAGCACCAGGAGTTAGCCAACTGAACTCCGGCCAGAGTGCATTCGCGGGAGGCACTAACTTCTCCTCCAACGGCGGACGCGTGCGCTCAAACAATTTCATGATTGATGGGCAGGACAATAACAACTTCGGTGTTGCGGGTTCGACGATACCTCTCAACAACCCTGACCTTATCCAGGAAGTACGACTGGTCACCAATCAGTTCAGCGCAGAATACGGTCGCAACGCTAGTGCCGTTTTCAACGCGATCACTCGAAGTGGTTCAAATACCTTTCATGGATCAGGTTTCTGGTTTCACAACGACAACGCGCTGAATGCCTGCAGCAATACTCAGAAAGCAGGCGTCAACGGATTCTGTAACCCGAACTCAACCGATCCCTCGAAACAACACGCTCCATTCCGCGTTGAAAACCAACTCGGAGGAACGATTGGTGGTCCACTTTACCTGCCAAGTTTTGGCCAGGGTGGTCCAACCTACATCAACGGCAAGGATCGCACTTTCTTCTTCTTCGGAATTCAACGTTGGTGGGATCGTCAACTTGGCGTAGGCCAGGAATTAAGAGGCGCACCGACACAGGCAGGTAAAGACATAATCAACGCAGCTGCGGGTAACTTACCCCAGGTTCGAGCGCTACTCGATTTCCTGCCGGCAGCTCAAACACCACTGGGTCAAACAGTTCAATTCGTTCGCAACGGACAAACATTTGTCGTTCCTATCGGATCTTTGACTGGCTCACAATCATCAACATATGACGATTGGCAGACATCAATCCGGATCGATCACCGGCTGAGTGACAAACACAGCATTAACGGAAGATATCTGTATCAAGATTCCGGCGCCTTAGGCAGCATTCCTGGTGTCGCAGCTTCTCAAATTACCCCTCCAGGATTCTCTTCAATCGTCCCGGCGAGGACACAGGGAATCAATCTTCAATTCACCAGCGTGTTAACACCGCGCGTATTGAACGAAGTACGCGGAGCATTCCTGCGAAGCGCCAATTCGACCTCCCCGTTGGATCCACGTTCGCAATTGATTCCATCGGTTGAAGTGGTTGAACTTGGCTTGAGAGAATTCAACGCCGCTCCCACACGCACTGCAATTGGCTTGGGAGTAAACCTGCCACAGAACCAAACAAGAAATACTTTTCAGCTGCAGGACACACTCTCTTACACCACCGGTAACCACGGCTTAAAGTTTGGTGTAGACGTTCGCCGGAACCAACTTCATCAACTCTTCAAGCCAACTACGAGAGGCTTGTTGGAATATGCCTCGTTAGATTTTCTCGTAAAGGACTTCGCGACACGGGCCAACATCAACAAGGACCTGCCCGGTACTGCAGCTGTTCTTCACAACGACTGGCACGATTTCTTCTTCTTCGGCCAGGACGAGTGGAAGATCCGACCTAACTTCACTTTGACACTCGGTCTACGTTATGAGAATGCCGGACAGCCGATCGGTGATCTCGTAGACTTCAACGCACCGGTTCTCGCTGCTGCGAACAACGATCCGCGTTATGTTCTACGACCGGTTCCAGGTAGAGACAACAATAACTTCCAACCTCGACTCGGTTTCAACTGGAATCCACGCACCGATAGCGATGGTGTAATGGGTTGGATTACCGGTGGCGACAAGTTGGTTCTGCGCGGTGGTTACACACGTACCCATGATTATGCGTACACCAACATCGCGCTGAACATCTGGAGTTCGTTCCCATTCGTTGCGGCAGTTTCATCATTCCCAACTATTCAAACGCAGAACCTCGGCGGTGCAACTGTGACGGTGACTCCTAACGCCTGGACCACGTTGCAGAACCCACCGTTCAATCCAGACACTGTGAATCGCACAATCGTGGACGAAAACTTCCACATGCCTGTGTACGACTCAGTCAGTCTGGAGGTCCAGCGTGAGTTTTCAGCAAACGTGGTTATGCGAGTTGGTTATGTTGGAACTAAAGGCACCGGACTCTTTGAGTCAGTCGATGCAAACCCAGCTCGAATTGGCTGTACTGGCGCAAGCGCAGCGAACGGGTTCTGCCGTTCGATTCCAAATGTAGGGCCAACACGCCTGCGTACCAACTCCGGTATGTCTATCTATCACTCGCTTCAGACGAGTCTTGAAAAACGTCTAAGCCAGGGATTCAGTGCGGGCCTTCATTACACTTACAGCACTTTCATCGACACGATGTCTGAAATCTTCAACGTGTCGCGCGGTGAGATTGCGGTAGCTCAGGACTCTTACAACCGTCGGGCTGACCGAGCGCGTTCGAGTTTTGATCGGCCACATCGAATCTCCGGTAATTTCGTTTACGAGTTGCCGCTGTATCGCGATCAGAAAGGTTTTGCTGGACGTGTCCTTGGTGGATGGCAACTGAATTCGCAGTTTGCTTTGCAGAGCGGTTCACCGTTCACACCACTTAATGGCTCGGACCCGGCAGCAACGCTAGCCAGCATCTCTTCTTTGGTCGGAAACGCAATTAGACCAAATATCAACACGGCACTCGATCTTTCGAATATGAGTGTTGAGGAGATATTGAGAGCCGGCGGTAGGAGCTTGTTTACTCCGATCACGGCAGCCCAGCGTGTTGGTAATGCTGGTCGAAACATTCTTCGCTCTGACGGAATCAACAACGTCGATTTCGGCATTTTGAAGAACACGAGAATCGGTGAAAACCAGAGACTGCAGATCAGGGCAGACTTCTTCAATTTCACTAATTCACGTGACTTTGGTATCCCCAATTCAACAGTCACCTCCGCTGACTTCTTAAATCAGTGGGGAACTGATGGTGGAAACCGTCGAATCGTTGTCGGACTCCGCTACGTATTCTAAGCCCCGACAATGCGCTAAAGGCCTGAGCCGAGGAGTCAATTAACTCCTCGGCTCAGTTTCTATTGGGAGGATGAATCAGCCTTTTTTCAACTCGCTAAAAGCAACTACTAACAACTCGCAACGCGAAAGTAGTATCATTCGCTCACCAATCAATCCCCGCAAAGGAGTAGCGGCAATGAAGTTTCTCGGGCTGCCTCTCTTAATAGCAACGACGGCAGTTGTTTCAATGGCGCAGGTTCCCGCGCCAGCAGCCGATGCCTCCGGAATCGAAGTCATCAAGTCCAACTGGATCAAAGAGCGTATCGGGTGGGAGAACGATCCTTTCCGGGGTCCAATCGAAAACTTTGATGAGATGCGAGCTCGCACACGTAACGAGAAGCGAATCGCAGACGCCAAGCGTGGTGGAGCCGGAGATGCAGACAAACTCAAGCGCGACGCTGGAGCAGATGCTGCAAATATCGCTACTCAGCACAAAGTTACGACTTCCCGTTACGTCTTTACCTACAAGGCAACAGTACGAAACCTGAGTACTAAGACAATTACGTCGTTAGACTGGGACTACGTTTTTTTTGATAAGGGCACCGAGTCGGAGCTCGGGCGTCACGAGTTCACCAATGATGAAAAGATCGGGCCTGGTAAGTCGAGGGAGTTGCAAGTTTCGCTTCGTAAACCACCGACACAAACCATCAGTGTGACATCGCTCAACAAGAATGAAGGCGATTCCCTGATTGGACGGATCATAATAGTGCGTATTCAGTATTCTGATGGTTCAAGTTGGCAAGCGCCCGAAACTACTCAATCAAATCCATGATACGAACTGCTCAAGTAGACGAATCGACAACGCTGACGCAAATCGCCCTCGACGCTAAACGTCATTGGGGCTATCCCGACCGCTGGATCAAACACTGGGAATCTGATCTCACAATCTCACCAGATTTCATCGCAAACAATCATGTTTACGTCGCTGAAGAAGACGGTGAGATACGTGGTTTCTACGCGTTGTGTGTTGCGGAAAACAATGCTGAGTTAGAACACATGTGGGTCTCGCCTTCCTACATCGGAACCGGAATCGGTAAGGAACTTTTCCTCGATGCGATGGACCGCGCGGCGCGCATGAATGTCGACTCGGTGGAGTTAACTGCCGATCCAAACGCTGCAGGCTTCTATCGACGGATGGGCGCCACACAAATCGGCGCGACTGACTCCGAGATAGAAGGTCAGCCGCGCCAACTTCCCAGGATGAAGATCGAGGTTAAAGATCTATAGGAGTTATACGACCTATAGGACCTATACCCTCCTCACTCAAACCGATCGCGATACTCGCCTGAGAGAATAAATGCCTTAACCATTTCGGCCGCCCGGAAGTCTCCTCCAAACTGATTGAGCTTTGTCAGCCAAAAGTCATACCCGGAAAAGTCATTGTCAGGTGCGTCGTTAGGATTTCTGCGCAAGTAACCGAAGTACTGCATCAACACAAAAGCACGGTTGAATTCAGCACTAACAAAGTCTGAATCGTTCGCGATCTTCCGCAATACAGTTGCACGAGTTTCAGTTCCCCCACTTAATCCACTGACCAACGCGTTTCGCTCAGTCGTCGAGAGCGCGCCACCTGCCAACGCATTCAAGTTGTCGACGTATTGAGCGGCTGTTAGCTGCGCCGGGTAGGTAGCCTGGAACTCAGTCCTGCCAACGAAGGTATTGATGAAAGCAACCGTGTTTGCTTCGATCTTCTGTTCCCAATTTGGTTCGCCAACAATAAACCCGTTGCCAATCGTCTGGGAGTCAGCCAGCAGCTCCTGGAATCTCGGCAGACCCCGCGGCCTGTTTGGCGACGCCGGAAACGAAGTCTTGTAGAGTCGATAGACGAGAAACCCAGTCTGTTGAAATTCAATCGACAAAAAGAATGCTGCTGAAGTGTCGATACGTTTTACTTCTCTACATTGGGTGTCTGACCCACATGATTCGATGTTGTTTTTCCAAAACGCAAAGCCGGAAGGATCGGGTTCACGATTCAGGAAGTCGAGGTAGTGCTGACGAACAAATACGTCTGTGTTTGCGAGTTGATTGTTGACTGGACCAAAGCCAAGCCCAGTTAGACCAAGATCGTTTGCGTCAGCAGTCGTGAATACTTTTCCGTCTTCCAGGAATCCATCTTGAAATGGATCGCGAAACGCAAGGACTCTCGCGGTTCCACCATTGCCGCCTGCGCCGTCGGCTGACGAGGATGCGTCTTCGATTACATAAACGGTACCTTTCCTGTCGATCGTCATTCCATGAAGAAACAGGTTGTTATCAATGGACAGATCTTCGACACATACTTCGTCATGATCTGCGCGACCATCATTGTTATCGTCATAGATCGCCAGCATCAAAGTGGCGTTGCCTTCCGAATGCGAAAAGACAACTCCCCGTGAATTCACCGCTATATCGATCGGCGCGTCGTCGGAAAATTGGTACGAGTAATACGGAGTTGCATCGAGTGTGTCAGGGATTCGGTCGCCGTTGGTATCACGAATGATCCGCAGTTCATTTGAAGCGAAGTCCGCGATTAGCAGATCGTTGTTCGGCATCAACGCGAGCGCGTTTGCATTGAACAATCTGTTGTCGCCGACTGTAACTAATGCTCGTGACTGCGAATCGACGAAGCCGTTTGTAGTAGGATCGCGCACTAACAACACGACACCTGGCGACGGTTCATTGAATGGATCGCTTGGATCGTCGGAGTTGAAGTAACCACTGGAAGAAACAATTATGAACTCCCGGCCATCACTCGCATTGCCGGCAACCACGGCGGCTGCCGACGGCAAATCAAAATCTCGCTCCAGGTCAAAAGTTGAAGACCCGTTGGAGACAAAATCACCATTCGTATCGAGCCCAACAATAAGTACACCAACCAGTACATTCGAGAGAGTCGCTGAGTAAACCTCATACCGCGAGCCTGACTTACCCACAGCGATATCAAAAGATCCTCCATCCGAATCAAAAGTTGTGCGGTCGTCGGCCATTAGATCGTTTGTACGATCGACATACTGTTCATTAGTCCCGGCTGTCGATGTCATGCTTATTTGCGACGAGTGAAGCACACGACTCAGCGAAGTTCCGTTGGCAATCGGACCTGTAGGCGGAAGCACTTCCATTCGCACGGGCCGAGCAATTCGCCTGTTTTCCCCTCCACTCGATTTCGATCGTGGACGTAGGCCACGCTGCGCGACCGGTTTGGATGGTAGATATGCGTTTCTCCTTATGTGCGCACCGCGCCTGTTTTGAGTTTTGAGTGCTCGCCTAATGTCGGGACGCAGGAGTGGGTTCACTGTTTGCGCTTTGCTGGTTACCGACAGCACGTACGCTCCGATCCCCAAAATTGCGATGAGGCCTAAGAAAAACACCAACAATCTCACGAACTTCATAACCATCTCCCTAATGTTCTGTACCGGTTGAGTTCTTTTGATGACAGACATTCCGACCGGAGTCAAACCCGGTCGGAAATATCTGTCTTAGCGCTGAGTCTATCGACGCGGACGATCCGGCTTTGCCGAAGGTCTTCCCGAGTCAGGATCCCGAGCAGGTTCCGATCTAGTTGGTTCAGATCGTGACGGCGCAGGCTCTGACCTGGAAGGCTCCGACCTCGACGGCTCGGATCGCGAGGGTTCCGATCTCGACGGCTCTGATCTAGACGGTTCTGAGCGTGATGGTTCAGAACGCGGTGATTCGGAGCGACTCGGCTCTGAACGCGACGGCCGACTCTCGTTGTCGGGACGCGACGGTCTCGCGGGAGGTTCACTCCGTTGTGGCGGCGGGTCACTCCTTTGCGGTGGCGGTTCGCTGCGTTGCGGTGCCTCAACACGTGGTGGAGGTTCACTACGTTGCGGGGCCTCGACACGCGGTGCAGGTTCGCTCCGTTGTGGTGGCGGTTGATAGGTAGGTGTCGGTGACTCAGAACGTCTTTCCGGACGCGATGCTGGCTCTGACCGCTCACGACTTCGCGATGGCCTGTCGACATCGGAATCGACCGATGGTTCGACTCGAGAGGGACGTGCTACTGGAGTATCGCCTCCGGAATTGGATGGTGAGGCAGACCGTCGATCAGGTCTTGTCTCGGTAGGAGTGACGTCGACGCCATCATTACGTTCTGTGCTAGTTCGCGGTGGCCTCGTCACAACGCCAGTCGGTCGCGTTTCAGCTGCGCCACTGGTAGTTGTTGTCACTGCCGGAGCTGCCGGACGAGCATCGCGGCCATTCAACACACGCGAGCGACGAAGCTCAGCATCGAGTGGAACTCCAGGTGTACGCGAGGCAGCACCAGTCGATCGTTCGACAGGTTGCGCACTTGAATTCGCCCGTGCTGGCCGCCCAACCGTCATTTCACCAGTTCCCGTGGCTGCGTTTTCTCTGGCCGGGGCTCGCGCAGGTAACCCGCTTCGTAAGGATTCTGAACCCAGCGCACGCCTGGCGACCGCATCGGTGGCTCGTTGCGGGCGCAGGTTTTCGCTTCCGATCTGTTGAGCGGATGCCGATGTTACTGCTCGCAATGACGCTGGATTGACTCTCTTTAGATTAGCGAGCTCATCAGCTCTCAATGCCGTTAACCTGCCCGGCTTGTCGTAGTAGGTCGAACGCGGATCGCGTTGGTGATAACCAAGCGGGTACCAACAATAGTTGTTGTCAACATAGTAAAAGGCAACAAGTGCTGGTCGCCACCAACTGTAATCACGGTAATAACTGCTACGTGGACACCAGGCCCAGTAGTTGTTGTAGTAGACCCAACGTCCGTAGTGATACGGAGCCCAACCCCACGGTTCGTATCCAACCCAGGTCCAACCGTAAGGCGGACACCAAACCCAATGGCCGTATCGATACGGAGCCCAATCGTTGTAGACGTTGATTACGGTCGAGTGCGGACGCCAGACCCAACCGTAGTCGGGTGCGTAGGACCAATCGCCGTAGGCATCCAAATCCTCGGCGCCCCAAACGTATTCATCGTAATACTGAACGTTGTACCGCAGACGCTGGGCCAGGTATTTCTCACGATCGTTTACCCAATCATCGTAAGTGTCGTTCAACGCAGCAACGAACTCCCAGTCACCGGAGTTAGTACCGTCAACAATGAGTTCAGCTGTGCGTCCGTCACGCAATGCAAAACCTGATGTGTCGGAATAGATGCGGGCTGTTCCGCCGTCGCGCACCGTGAAGCGAACGCGACCATCCTGTGGAACATCGATGCGATAGAGTCCTTTCTTTTCGGCCGCTAGAGTCGTTTTTGGCGCATCGATTTCGAAATACTCGCGTTGACGATCAAACTTTGCGAGACGCACTGTCGCTGTACCTTCAGTGACACTCAACGCAACGCCTTCTTCGCGAAGCGCTACAAATTGGATCGTCGTATTCGGCGCTAGTCTTACAAAGTTTCGCGCATCGATTTGTATCTCAACCCGCGACTCGCGGTCAGTTGCAAGGGTGTCGCCCTCGACAAGTGGAAAATTCAGGCGAGCGCGTTCCCAATCCGAGTTACCTTTTCGTTTGAGTGATACTTCGCCGGAGATCAAACTGATACGCACAACTCGAGCTTTGACGTCATAGGCATCAGGTTCATCCTCAGCGGCGAGGATAGTTAGATTGACCGAGAAGAATGTAAGGAGGAGAAGCAGAAAGCTGACAAAGAGTCGGGAAGACCTCATGGTAGTGCTCCTTTGATCTAATTTTGACCTCGAAATTTGTGTCGTCAGCGCGAGTAGAGAGCAAAACAAAGAGCGAAGCGCTGGCGCTGAACTAAGCCGCGGGTTGAGCAGGTTGTCGTGCCTGATATTTGCCAGGCTCAGTTAGGTGTTTAGGCGAGGAGCAAAGGTTATGCCTGTAGAAGGCGCGAATCAGTCCGGGTCGATCCGATTTGAGAGTTCTCAAGCGATATTTGTTTTCGACCTGGTTGATTTGCTGAAAGATGAAAACTACGTCGGAGAGTGATGCGGAGAAAAAGCTAGGAAAACGACGACGAGCCGCCTCAAAGAAGCGGCTCGTCAAAGGGAGACGCGCAAAACTTTTGTGAGTTTGAGAAACCTCAAAGCGACTTTCTTAATTAACTTAGTTCGCCTTTAAGGAATCAGTATCGGTAACGATGCCTTAGACCGTGCATAGTTAGCACCATTTGGTGCGAAAGAGACTTCACTAAGACGAAGACGTAAACCGACAAAAGTTTTTGCAAAGAATCTTTCAGGCATTCAACGCGTCGATCTTAGCGGCAAGAATAAAATCACTTTCAGTCAGCCCATCGATCTTATGTGTCCAGATACTGATCTCGGCATTTCCCCACCCGAAACAAATATCAGGATGGTGTCCTTGGTCTTCTGCAACCTGGCCCACCCGATTCACAAACAATAAGGATTCTTTGAAGTCGCCGAAGCGGTAACCCTTTTTCAGATGGTGGTTGTTAACGACTTCCCACCCGTTCAATTGACTGATTAGTGGAGCTATTTCGTCGGCCTGAAGCGGTGGCACTCCACCTCGACATGGCACACATTGTTTGCTTGATAGTTCACTCATAGTACTTCGCTTAGGAAGCGACTCCTTCCAGTGCTTTCTTCAAGATCGCGATCTGACCAGCGTGATAGAGATCGTGTTGCACACCACCGTGAAGTGTTACGTAGGTGCTCGAAAACGAAATCGACTCGTGTTGCATGATTGGTTGATCGAGCCTCGAATTGTCTACTGCCGCAATAGTTTTCAACAACGCTTCATGAGTGTCGCGCAGATGAGTTTTAGTTTTCTCCCACGCGCTATCGCTCGTGTCGTCGATTCCAGGCCAATCTTCAGCATCACTTAACTGAGCCGGATCGCCGTCTAGTCGTCGTTTACACGCGTTCTCCCAGGCGGCTATATGAAGAGTGAGTTCCCAAATTGAGTGCGCTCCTACCACCGGGTGTGCTGACGCCTGTGCTGCGGTAACACCTTCCAGCAACGCAAGTACAGATGGACCATGCCACGCCTGCCCATCAAAGGCCCGACGATACTGATCTCCTATTCGTTCTACCTCGTTCATTTGTTAACTCCCCTTAATCTTTAGATCTCGTTCTCTCGATCTCATCTTCTAGAGACTGCTTCTCCAGGTACAAGGTCGCCAGCGCAGAAGGCAGCGCGATGTTGTCTACTTGTGCTGGATCAAAACCGCGCGCACGCATCTCTCGTTCAAAGTTTTCCGTCACGACGTTGAGTTGCAACTCCAACTCCTGCAGTCGACCATCATCTTTCATTTGGTGTGATTTTACCTGTTTGGCTTAATGTCCGACGAACTTTAGTTTGTCGCCGACCAGGTCGAGGAATCTCTTTGTGTTCAAATGCGCTTTTCAAACGAAAGGCGACAAACTAAAGTTCGTCGGACCTTCAAGCAATCGGACATCATTCGAGATATATCTTTTCAATCTCATCAACCATGCGAGTCAAACTGAAATGATCTCTGACAGTACTCGCGGCTCGATCGCCAAGTCTCTTTCTCAACTCTTCGCTCGTGAGCAAGCGAACAAGCGCGGACGCCATACCTTCCACATCTCCTATCTGCACCAATAATCCTGTTCCCTGATCTTCAAGAACTTCCTGCGCTCCTTCGGTTCGAGTTGCTACTACAGGAGTTCCTGTGGCCATCGCTTCGGCGATCGACAGCCCGAAGGATTCAGTTTCCGATGCGGACACGAACGCGTCGAGTGCGCAAAACAAATGTTCGGCATCGTCAAGCCAACCAAGGAAATGAACTCGATCTGAGAGTTTGAGCTTAGATGTTAACTCGACGAGTTCTTTTCGATTCTCTTCTCCCGGTGAAGTATCAACTCCTGCAATCACGAAATGTGCGTTCGGGACTTCACGCACCACTAGCGCCGCCGCCTTAATGAAATCGTCGTGCTTTCCAGCACATTGGGATCCTAAGCTTAGAATTCCACGTGGACAAGTTGTCGCG